>Ga0224534_1000003_pt1 | contig 275822 bp, 230 predicted proteins | sample 714E12024metaG_FD_172012 | JGI IMG/M metagenome (GOLD analysis project Ga0224534, IMG submission 172012) | Peat soil microbial communities from Stordalen Mire, Sweden - 717 E1 20-24 | ecosystem: Environmental > Terrestrial > Soil > Wetlands > Peat | place: Sweden: Norrbotten County, Stordalen... | reverse complement strand
AACCCTGGGATGGAAAGCTCCCGCTGAACTCTTCCTCCCAGAAGGAGCTTTCGACTTCGTTCAACACTGGTCAGCTAAAATCACACCTGTTGCACTTGTACCTTGAATCCGCCGTGCCCCATCCTTTGCGTTCTTTGCGAAGGGTGGGAAGCCATGAACCTGTCCTCTGTCTGTGCTCGCCACGAGCAGGCGGGTCGTCGAGCACGAGCGACTTGAATCAATCCGCGCGATCCGCATCCTGCTGATCGCCCGCACACGAAAGAACGGAGGAACACGAATGCAAGCCACACCCCGACCATTGCGCCCCGCGCAGGCCGAGGTCCACCGCACCCCCCACGACCAGGAATCTGATCGAAGTTTCCAGGCGAGCCAGACTTGACCGCGAAGCCGAGGCAAAAAAGGGCCAGCAGCCGCCTCCAGCGGGCACCATCGAATAGATGTGTCTCTGAGCAGAGCCGGACGCACCATCCTTGCCGCGTCTTTATCCTTGCGGCAGGGACGGAGAACCACACGAACAAAGGATTGCTCACCCTACCTGAAACAGCCCCAGCAGCACCTCGCCAGCCTTCCCCTCCACCACATGCGTAAACGCCGCGGCGTTCAGCGGCGCCTCCGGTCCCACGTAGACGGTCCGCGCCCCGCCCAGCCGCGCCCAATGAACGAAGTTCGCCGCCGGATACACCGACCCCGAAGTGCCCACCACCACCATCAGCGTCGCCTTGCCGATCTCTTCCTGAATCCGATCCATCTCCAGCGGAATCTCGCCAAAGAACACGATGTGCGGCCGCAGCAGTCCGCCGCACGCACAGCGCCCCACCTCGTCCAGGCTCGTATAAATCGTCCGATCCTCCACCGGCGCCCGTCCGCACTCATTCTCGCAGCGCGACTTGGCCAGCTCCCCGTGCATGTGTACCAGCCGCACTGAGCCTGCCCGCTCATGCAGATCGTCCACATTCTGTGTGCACAGAAAAAACCGCTCGCCCAGCTTTGCCTCCAGCTCCGCCAGCGCAAAGTGCGCCGGATTCGGCTCAGCCTTCGCGCCGTCCGCCCGCCGCCCCGAATAAAACTCCCACACCCGCCAGGGATTGCGCTGCCAGGCCTCGGGCGTGCAAACATCCTCGATCCGGTGCCCCGCCCACAACCCGTCCGATGCGCGAAAGGTAGGCAGTCCGCTCTCCGCGCTGATCCCCGCACCGGTCAGCACAAACACCCGGTCTTTGCCGGAAACTGAAATAGCCGCCACAGCCTTACTCCCACACACCCGAGCGGTCACCGGGAAGCCAAAACGCCCACCCAGCCACCACCCGGCTAACTTGCTGCCTTACTGATCCCTGACCCCTGATCCCTGATCTCTGTCTTTACGGCTCCAGCAGAATCTTCCCCGTCGTCTTGCGGGCTTCCAGGTCCGTCTGCGCCTGCGCCGCCTCAGTCAGCGGATACACGTGTTCGGTCCTCAGCTTGAGTTCGCCCTTGGCAGCCCAACCCAGCACGTCACCGGCGCGACCTTCCAGTTCCTCCCGCGTAGCCACGTAGTGCCACAGCGTAGGCCGTGTGATGAACAGCGATCCCTTCCCGCTCAGTTGGATCAGGTCGAACGGCGGCACAGGCCCGCTGGAAGCGCCAAACAGCGCCAGCATCCCGCGCGGCCTCAGGCAGTTCAGGCTCTGGTCGAAGGTCGTCTTGCCTACCGAGTCGTAGACCACGTCCACGCCCTTGCCGTCCGTGAGCCGCTTGACCTCCGCCTCGAAGTCCTGCTTGGTGTAAAGAATCACATCGGAGGCGCCCGCCTCGCGCGATAATTCCGCCTTGGCAGCCGTTGAGACCGTCGTAATCACCCGCGCCCCCAGCCGCACCGCCATCTGCGTCAGCAAGAGGCCCACTCCGCCGGCCCCGGCATGAACCAGAGCCGTGTCCCCTGCCTTAAGCGGGAAGGTGGAGTGCGCCAGGTAGTGCGCCGTCATCCCCTGCAACATGGCGGCGGCAGCCTTTTCCATGCTCAGCCCCGCCGGCGTTTTCATCAGTTGCGCCGCCGGAACCAGCGCATACTCGGCATAGCTGCCCAGCACGCTCACTGAGGCTACCGCATCCCCGGCGGCAAATCCCGTCACCCCCGGACCCAGCTCCTCCACCGTGCCCGCGGCCTCGCTGCCCGGCGTCAGCGGCAGCGCCGCCTTATACACGCCCTTGCGAAAGTAGATTTCGATGAAGTTGACCCCGATGGCTTCCACGCGGATCAACACCTGCCCCTGTCCCGGCTGAGGAATGGGCAACTCGGCCAGCTTTAGAACCTCCGGCCCGCCTGTCTCGTGAATCTGGATGGCTTTCATCACAATTCAGGATGCACCATTGAACGCCCTGGCTGCAATCGGCAAAAAATGCGGGAGAGGCCGCACTTCCTGAATTCCTATAGTGATGATGAGGGTTGAAACTGCGCGAGCCACAGCTTCCGAAAGACGTCGTCTTCCTGAATGCTCCTGGCATCGGCCCTATGCATGGCGGCTCGCAAAGCCGCGCGCTTTGCCTCATGAGTCCGTTCCTCACGATCCAACGCGCGCAAGGCGGCTTGCACTAGTTCGCTGGCATTTGAATAGCGTCCGCCCTCGACCCTGGTCAAGAGGAACTCGTCCAGTTCGGGGGGAAGGTGGACATTGCGGCTAATCATACAACTCTCCTTGGAAAAATCCTGCGGTATTTCCTGGAATACCGTGGGGCGTTTTGGGTGTAGGATGTGAATCCCTCTGGCGGGAGATTCAGTTTCCTTCTGTGCCTTCGGTCTTGCTTCAATTGGGGAAATGCGGCGAAGATATCCGCCGGAAAAATACAGCGCATTTCAATTGCTGTACACCAGATTTATCGTAGAAGAGTGGATTTTTCCTTTTTCGGATTCCGCGGTGACAGGTCGTCATAGCTGGAGTGAATGCAAAACCACGGTGTGCGCGGCCAGAAAGGCCGCATTAAATTGGAAAACCGCTCTGGCCAACTCTATAGCAAAAGCAATCCCCGCCCAGGCACTACCCAGGCGGGGCTTTTTGTTCCCTGTTCCCTAATCCCTATCCGACAGCAGGCTCTGTTCTTCCGGCGAAGCCAGACGAACCAGGCGGTCGATGGCGTACGGCGCGCGGCTCTCGATGGTGTGAAAATGGCGCACCTGCAGTTCGCCCAGCAGACCGATGGCCATCATCTGGATGCCGGCTACGATCAGCACCGCGCCAATCACGAACATCGGCCCATGCTGGTCCATCACGTTCCGGTGAGGATTGAGGATCTTCAGACCCAGCAGAATTGCCGAGATGATGCTGCCCACCACCATGCCAAGCGCTCCAAGGCCCCCGAAAAAGTGCAGCGGGCGGCTCATGTACTTGAGCAGGAAGCGGATGGTTAGCAGATCGAAGAAGACACTGAAGGTGCGTCCGATGCCGTAGTGGCTCTTGCCCCGCTCGCGGTTCACGTTACGAATGGGAATCTCGCAGATCGAGGCGCCGTACCAGGCGGCCAGCGCGGGGATGAAGCGGTGCATCTCGCCGTAAAGCGGAATGTTCTGGATGACCTCCCGGCGATAGGCCTTGAAGGTGGTGCCGAAGTCGTGTATGTCCACCCCGGACAGCCTGGCCATCAGCCAGTTGGCGCAGCGCGAGGGAATGCGTCTCATGATCAAGCTGTCGACCCGCTCCTTGCGCCAGCCCGAGACCACGTCGTATCCCTCCTCCAGCTTTTCCAGAAAGTTGGGAATATCGTTCGGGTCGTGTTGCAGGTCCCCGTCCATGGCCAGGATGAACTCGCCCGAGGCGTGGTCGAAGCCGGCCGCCAGCGCCGAGGTCTGGCCGAAGTTCCGGCGCAGCTTTACCACCAGAACCCGGCTGTCCACCGCGGCTATCTCTTCCAGCAGCTTATAGGTGCGGTCGCTGGAGCCATCGTCCACCAGCACCAGCTCGAAGCTGTCGCCCACCTGTTCCATCACTTGCTTCAGGCGAGCATATAGAACCGTCACGTTCTCCTCTTCGTTGTGAAAAGGAACGACAATGGAATACTTCGCCATAGTGTGAGTATAGATGTCTTTTCGGTAAAAAGGGCTTCCATCGCGCGTCGAAACGCGTCATGCCATGCGGAAAGGCAGCCAGCGGCAGCCGCGGCCGGCGAAAACGGGTTACCGGTCCAGCTCGTCGAGCATGGACTGCATCTCGCTCAGAGCGTGGCTGTTCCCGCTTCGCGCCGCGCAGCCGATCCCGGCCTTCAGCCGTTCGATCGCCTCCGCCGTTCGGCCCGCCGTGGCCAGCGTCTGCGCGGCCATGAAATAGCCGGCCGTATAGTCCGGATCGTTGGCCAGCAGCGTGTCGAACTCCGCCAGCGCCGCGGCCGTCTCGCCGCTTTTGGCCAACTCCATGGCAATCCCATAACGGGCAAAGCTGTTCTTCGGGTCCAGCGCCAGAATCTCTTTTAGTCCTGCTATCTTATCCATCCTGGTCGGTTCCGATCCCATTTTCTTCCTGGCCGGCCGTTTGAGGATTTGCACATTTGGCTGCGATTGCCGAAACTGGAACAAGATGACTCGCCCAATCGGCCTGTCCGGCCTCGCTGCCGCCAGCTCCATTGTAGCTGTCCGGCGGTCGCAATCGGCCGGCTGAGCCAGGTAACAGGAAACGGAGGTTTCCCAGAATGAGTCCCGCGGAAACAAACCCCGCTGCGCGCACCGTGGCCAGCACGCAGTCGGAGATGACAGAGATCATCCTCCCCAACGACACCAACACCCTGGGCAACCTCCTCGGCGGACGCCTGATGCACTTCATCGATCTCACCGGCGCCATGGCCGCCTACCGGCACTCGCGCACCTATATCGTCACCGCCGCCATGGACCATATCGACTTCATCCGGCCAGTGCGCCTGGGCGACCTGCTCACCCTCAAGTCCAGCGTCAACCGGGCCTTTACCACCTCCATGGAGGTGGGCGTGAAGGTGTGGTCGGAAAATACCCAGACCGGCAAGCTGCTGCACGTGGCCAGCGCCTACCTGGTCTTTGTGGCCATCGACAAGGAGGGATGCCGGCAGAAGGTTCCTCAACTGATCCCGGAGACACCCAACGAGATCCGCCGCCATGCGGATGCGCTGCTCCGCCGCGAGCACCGCGAGGCCGAGCAAGCCCGCCGCAAAGAGGCCAGGCTGGCCACCGCCACCCAGGAAGACGCAGCGCCGATCAATCCTTAATCGAAAAACAACAGAATTCTTGTGAAACAGGTTTCTAAAAGGAGCAAACAATCCCTATGGCCCATTCACCCGCCATGCCTTCCCCCGTGGCCTTGCCCGGCGTCTCTAAAATCGTCGCCATCGGTTCCGGCAAGGGCGGCGTCGGCAAGACCACCGTCGCCGTCAACCTGGCCGTTGCGCTCTCCCGCCTCGGTCAGCGCGTCGGCCTCATCGACGCCGACATCTACGGCCCCAACGTCCCGCTCATGATGGGATCGACCCAGCAACCGCGCGTCGGCGAGGACAATCGCATCATCCCCAACGAAACTCACGGCATCAAGACCATCTCCATCGGCTACATCTCGCCCGGCGACAAGCCCCTGGTCATGCGCGGACCCATGCTCCACCAGATCATCCGCCAGTTCCTCCAGCAGGTGGAATGGGGCGAGTTGGACTACCTGATCGTTGATCTGCCGCCAGGCACCGGCGACGTGGTCATCTCGCTGGTGCAGACCGTGCCCCTCACCGGCGCCGTGGTCGTCTCCACGCCCAGCGACGTCAGCCTCCTGGACGCGCGCAAGGCCCTCCAGATGTTTGCCCAGGTCAATGTCGAGGTGCTGGGCATCGTCGAAAACATGAGCCACTTCACCTGCCCCCACTGCCACAAGGAGATCGACATCTTTTCCAGAGGCGGCGCCGAGCGCACCGCGCAGCAGTTCAACATTCCCTTCCTCGGATCCATCGAACTGGTGCCAGCCATCCGCGAAGGCGGCGACCGTGGTCTGCCCGTTACCCTGGCAGGCCCCAAAAGCCCACAGGCAGCGGAGTTCTACGCCATCGCCGAAAAGCTGATGGTCCGCGCCGAAGCCGCGGCGGCTGCTGCCACCGACGTCATCGAAATCAGCTGAGCGGAGTGTGCAGGCGCAGAAAAAGCGGGACGTATGCCCCGCTTTTCTGTTGGTTGATACAGCAATCTACCGCCAGTGCCCTTCCTGCATCTCATAATGGTCGCCACGGTGGACCCACCTGTGAGCAACCCAACGCTGATGCTCTTGGGGAGGACGATCCCAGCGGCCGGGGGTCCAGACGTAGTGGTCGCCTTCGTAGCGGTGGTAGCCATTGATCCATACATAGCCCCGATCCGGTGGCCGACCGCGCTCTTCGTGCATGGGCGGCGGGGGACCAATGCGAACCACGACCTGCGCAAACGATGCCGCAGGGGACAGCACAAGTGCAAGCAACAGTGCCAATGCAATCTTCTTCATCATCGACCGATTCCTCCAGGGGTTTGAGCGTTTCCGGAATACTTGGTCCATTCCGGCTTGTTGAAGGGTTCAACGTGTTGCGCGGCGAATAGTTGCGCGTCCTTCTGGAGCCGCACCCATACCCCTTGTACTACCTCTGGTCTTATGAACGATGTCCCGGATTGCTCAGGCCACCTTCACAGTCCGAATCAAGCTCGCCCAATCTCATCCGCCAGCGCCTCCGCAGCCGTCACGCAAGCCGCGCGGTCCACGTCAAGGTGCGTCACCAGGCGGATCGCATCCGGTCCCACGGTGCTGGCCAGAATCCCGCGCTTCTTCAGCCGCGCCACCAGTTCCGCCGCGCTCAACCCTCCCGTCAGCCGGAAGATCACGATGTTGGTCTCGACCGCATCCAGGTCGATCGCCACGCCTTCCATGTTTGCCAGCGCCTCGGCCAGCAGCCGCGCGTTGGCGTGGTCTTCGTGCAGCCGCGCCGGTCCCTGCTCCAGCGCAATCAGCCCCGCCGCGGCCAGCACGCCCGCCTGCCTCATTCCGCCGCCCAGCGCTTTCCTGTAAATCCGCGCCCGCTCCATCATCTCCGCTGATCCCGTCAGCATCGACCCCACCGGCGCGCCCAGCCCCTTCGACAGGCAAAACATCACCGTATCGAACCCGCGCGTCAGCTCCCGCACATCGACGCCCAGCGCCGTGGCCGCATTGAAGATCCGCGCTCCATCCAGATGCGACGGCAGCTTGCGCTCCTTCGCCCCAGCCCAAATCCCCTCCAAAACCGGCAGCGGCGTAACAACCCCGCCGGCCATGTTGTGGGTGTTCTCGATCTCGATGAGGCCGGTGGCGGCGCGAAGCGCCCCACGCTCGTGAATCGCCGGCTCAATGTGCTTCCAGGTCAGGATTCCACGCTCTGCGGGCACGGCCCGCACCAGGCAGCCGGAGAAGACCGCCGTGGTCGCCATCTCCCAGTCCAGAATGTGCGCCCGCGACTCCGCGATCACCTCCTGCCCCGGCTGGGTGTGCAGCCGGATCGCAATCTGGTTGCCCATGGTGCCCGTGGGCACAAACAGCGCCGCCTCGCGCCCAAAAGTCTCCGCCGCGCGCCGCTCCAGCAGATTCACCGTGGGGTCCTCGCCGTAAACGTCGTCCCCCACCTCGGCCGCCGCCATCGCCGCCCGCATCTGGGCCGTGGGCCGCGTAACTGTATCCGAACGCAAGTCGATCATCCCCGCCAATGCCTTCTTCCTTCCCGATCTCCGGTTTACCCACGAATCGAACTGCATATAAATAACTGCATCTGGCCCCAAAAACAAACCCAGGCCAGCGCACTCACCCGCTAACTTGCTAACGCCGCGAAGCGGCAGCTAACTCCCTGACCCCTGATCTCTGTTCACTGCCTCTACGGTATCTGCGCCATGGGCAGCTCGATGACCGGCGTCCGCTTGCCATCCTTTACGGCATAAGCCCACAGCCCGTGAAAACTCTCCCTGAGCCCCGGTTGCGCCTTCACGAGCGCGCTCAGCACGGCAACCGCCTCCGTGCGCGCCGCGGCCGGATCGGTCACTCCCGTCGATTCGTAGGTCACGCCCAAATCCGCCTGGCGCAGCGTCGCGTCCAGCCGCACCGCGTCGATCTTCCAGGTGCGCGGGCCGTCCGGAAGCGTGTAGGGAAACGCGTCTTGCGGAGAATTCTTAATCTGCGCCTGTTCCTGCCCCAGCTTTTCCAAATTCGGCGAGGAGAGATAATCCACCGGCACCAGCAGCGATCGCGCGGCCTCATAGCTGTACCAGGCGCTCCACGGCTGATCCGCCTTCGCCAGCTCGCGGGCGCGCGCCCAGTACCAAACGCCGTCATGCCCATCAAAGATGCCCTGCCGCACAGACAGGCCGCCCAATCTCCAGCCTGAACCGGCTCCAGCGCCATCCCAGGCCAGAATCAATCCCAACTGCCCGCCCAGCGGCGCCCCCGCCGCATCGACCAGCACCACCGCGTACCGCCCCGGCGGCAGAGCCCGTATGGTAATCGTCACCGTCAGCAACCCAGTTGAATTGGAGCAGAAGAACTGCGTATCGGCCGGCGCCGCCAGGCTGGTCGCGTCCAGCAGATACAAATTCCGCAGTTGGATCTGCCCGCCCTTCACCAGCGGCGCGGCCTGCTCCACGGCGCCGCGAATCCCGTTCCACTCTGCCGCCTCGGCCGGCAGCAAAGCGGCCTGCAGCGCCGCATAGTCCTGCCGCAACACGGCCTCGGACAGCCGTCCCCCGGCCGCCGTCAGCGCATAGCGATCCGCTGCCGGCAGTTCCGCCTGCGTCGTGCAACTCGCCGCATAGCTCGCCCGCGGCAAAACCAGCAAAGCCGCAATGGCCCAAAACTTCACGCAGAGGCGCATCTCTTCGGATTTCCTCTCCGCCCCGGAAGCCCTTTGTGAGCGCCCGCGGGCCACTGTTAGTCTAGTACAGTGGAGCGGCAACGGATTGCTGGGTGCTTGTTGAGCGCCCGGCCGCCGCCGCCGGGCCGCCACCATCGGAATTAGGAACCGATCCCCATGCGCACCATCATCCCGCTCAACTCGCTGGCTTCGCTCGGGACCGTTCGAGCACATGCGCTTGTCCGGCTGGCGGTTCTCGCAGCAACTCTGTGCGGGACGCAGATGTTGGCCGCGCAGGTCCCGGCAAACGCTGCCCCATCCGCCACAGCGCACAAGCCAGCCCATCCACACAAGCGTCCTGCCGCGGCCCCGAAGCAGCCCCCGGCTCTTCCGGCAACGCCTCCCGCGCTCATGCCGCGAGCGCCGCAGACGATCGCCATCAAGGACGCGGTAGAGCTTCACGCCTATCAAACCGCCTCCGCGCAACGCAATCCGAAGGCCAAGGTCGAGGCTTTGGAGAGTTTTTTGCGGACTTATCCGCAGAGCGTCGCCAAGAGCGTGGTACTCGATCAGTTGCTCGACACCTACGCGGAACCCGACGCCTACGCGGAGCAGCAGAACCGCGACAGGATGCTCAGCGCAGCCAACCGCCTGCTTCGGGCGGACCCCAGCAATCTGAAGGCTATCTTCTCCTCGGTCTTCATCGAAAGGGGTCAGTGCAGCAAGATGCACAATGCGCAGACTTGCGACAATGCAGCGGCACTTGCCCAGAGGGGCCTCTCGGCTGCCAAGACTGCCGACTATTCCGACGACGACTGGAAGAAGCTGACCGGTGCAATCTATCCGGTCTTTCACTCGGCCATCGCCTTGGACGACATCCTCTATAAAAAGGACGTAAATGCCGGAATCTCCGAATATCGCACCGAACTGATGCTCTATACCAACGACCAGTCCAAAACCGCCGGTTTGAATGACACGCTCCAACTCGCGGAATTGTATAGCAAGCCCGACTCTAGGGATCTGCCGCAGGCGGTCTGGCTTTACGCGCGCGCATGGGACTATGCTCCCCCGGCATACAAGACCAGGATCGAGACCAATCTTGAGTACTACTACAAGGAGTCCCACGGCGGTCTGGATGGACTGGACGCCTTCAAGACTCAGGCTGCGGCCACAACGTTTCCTCCGGGAACCCTGGGGAGCACACTTCCCGTCACCCCTCCCGCGCCCGAACTCCCCCACTGGCCCGTCAACGAGAAGCCGGACCAAGCCTCCGTCACCTGGGACAGCCAGGGCCTGCGCATCGACGCCGCCAACTCCAGCCTGCAGCAGATTTTGAAGGATGTTTCCACGGCCACCGGCGTAAAGGTCGAGGGCATGGGCTCCGACGAGCGGATCTTTGGCGCCTACGGCCCCGGCCAGGCGCGCGATGTGCTCTCCCAACTCCTCCAGGGCTCCGGCTATAACGTGCTCATGATCGGGGATCAAGGCCAGGGAACGCCAAGACAGATCGTACTCACTGCCCGCAAAACCGGCGGCCTGGAGCCAGCCAAAGCCGGCCAGGCCACCACCCCCGAAGAAGATGCCGAGGCCGAAGATCAGCCGCAGCAAGGGGAGCCGAAACCGGCGAACCCGCCCTACCGGCCCAACTTCGGTCCCGGTGGCCCTCACCGCAATCAACCGCAGGACAATCCGCAGACGCAGCGCCCGCCGCAGTAGCAGCCGCAGCAGCCCAACAATCCGCAGAACTAGGACAGCTCAGTTTTCAGGAATCGGTAGTTGGTATGCAGTACTCAGCAACCCACATAAAAAGCCTGATATAACCATCTGCAAACGCTCCCAGCCCGCCGCCAGTCGATTCCATCCGCCCCTGGACAAGGACGAGAGCAAAAACTGGCTACTGACAACTAGGGCCTGTTAACACTACCTGGACGGTGGCGACGGGAGCCAATTTTTCTCAGTTCGAGGAGTGAGGAGCGACGCATACCGGGTGTCTGCTAGCGACGATTGACGAAGAAGTGGGGAAAATTGGTCCCTTTCCGAAGGGTTGCGGCGAAAATCCGGCCATACTTCATTCTCGCCCTCGACTGTGGACCCGCCACAGCCTTCGGGCTCGGCTTCGTCTGGCCGAATTTTCTCACGCAACGCCATCCGCCCAGGTAGTGTTAACAGGCCCTAGCCTTTTCACGACACCCGCGCCACTTCCGGCCGCGTCTTCACCGCCGCCGGCCTCGGCTGCCGGCGCATCAGCGCAAACCCCGCGCGAAGGATTCCATAAGCCGCCAGTATGCCAAATGCCATCGAGCCCACCGACGCCGAAATCAACATCGCCAAATTCAACAAATCCGCCATTACTCTCGCCTTCGCTCGCTGTCCTGGAGCCTGCAACATCCACGTTTCGCCGGCCTGGCCGTCCGAAATCCTCGCCGGCCCGGCGCAAAAAAACGCCTCTGCGATTCTCGCAGAAGAACCCGCGCGTTGACCCTTGTTTCTGTTGACCAATAGAATACCCCCAGGAGTATTGCAATCCGGTAATATTGCAATCCGGAACAGCCCGCCGCTCCCACATTGCCTCATCATGCCCATCACTCACATCTCGGTGCGCGGGGCGCGCCAGCACAACTTGCGCGACATCAGCGTGCGCATCCCCCGCAATACGCTCACGGTGGTCACCGGCCTCTCCGGCTCGGGCAAGAGCTCGCTGGCCTTCGACACCATCTATGCCGAAGGCCAGCGCCGCTACGTCGAAACCCTCTCCGCCTACGCCCGCCAGTTCCTCGACCAGATCGAGCGCCCCGATGTGGACTCCATTGAGGGCCTTAGCCCGGCCATCTCCATCGAGCAGAAGACCACCAGCCGCAGCCCACGCTCCACCGTCGGCACCATCACCGAGATCTACGACTACCTGCGCCTGCTCTACGCCTCGGTCGGCACACCCCATTGCCCCAACTGCGGCCGGCCCATCGCCCGCCAGACCGCCGAACAAATCGCTCAGCGCATTCTCGATCTCGGCCGGGGCGAGCGCGTCACTGTCATGGCGCCCATCGTCCGCGGCCGCAAGGGCGAGTTCAAGGACCTCCTCGACCAGCTTGACCGGCAGGGCTTCCGCGCCCGCGTCGACGGCGAACTCCGCGACCTCTCCGAGCCGCTCCTCCTCGACCGGCGCAAGAACCACACCATCGAAGCCGTCATCGACCGCATCCTGCTCAAGCCGCCTGCACCCGATGCTCCACCCCTCCCCGCCGGTAAGCCCTCGGTCGAAAAACGCCTCGACCTGGCCATAGCCAAGGCGCTGCAACTGGCCAACGGCCTCGCCCTGGTCGCCGTTACCGGTCACGAAGAGCAATTGTTCTCCTCCTCCATGGCCTGCCCCGACTGCGGCCTCGACGTACCCAAGCTGGAGCCGCGCAGCTTCAGCTTCAACTCCACCTTCGGCGCATGTCCCGAGTGCCACGGCCTCGGCTCGCTCTACGACCTCGACCCCGCCAAAGTCATCACCGACTGGTCCAAGCCCCTGCTTGACGGCGGCCTCGGCCCCGGCTCCTCTTCGCAATACCTCCTCAAACTCATCCACCTGGCTGCCGACCGCTACGGCATCGACCTCAAACTCCCCTTTGAAGACCTGCCCCCGCGCCAGCAGCACACCCTCGTCTACGGCCCACCCAAAATCGAGGCCCCCCGCACCGGCTTCCACGGCATTCTCACCTTCCTCCGCGACTCCATAGAGGAAGCCCGCAGCGACACCTATCGCGAGTTCATGATGAACTTCATGTCCGCCACGCCCTGCCCCGTCTGCCGCGGCAAGCGCCTGCGCCCGGAGTCGCTGGCGGTCAAGATCGGCGGCCTCTCCATCGCCGACTTCACCGCCCTGCCCCTCAACCGCGCCCTTTCCGCTGCCATCAACCTCAGCTTCACCGCGCGCGAGGCGCTGGTGGCCGACCGCATCCGCCGCGAAATCGTCGAGCGCCTTGAATTCCTCTGCGCCGTCGGCCTCAACTACCTCGCCCTCGACCGCAACGCCGCCACGCTCTCCGGCGGCGAAGGCCAGCGCATCCGCCTCGCCACCCAGATCGGCTCCCGCCTCCGCGGCGTCCTCTACGTCCTCGACGAGCCCTCCATCGGCCTCCACCAGCGCGACAACAACCGCCTTATTCAGGCCCTCATAAAGCTCCGCGACCTGGGCAACACCGTCCTCGTCGTCGAGCACGACGAAGACACCATCCGCCACGCCGACTACGTGCTCGACCTCGGCCCCGGCGCGGGCCGCCTCGGCGGCCAGGTCGTCGCCCAGGGCACGCCGGCTCAGATCATGGCCTGCCCCGAATCGCTCACCGGCCGTTATCTCTCCGGCGCCGCCTCCATGCTCCAGCGCGCCCGCCCGCGCCCCCTCACCGGCAAATGGCTCACCGTCACCGGCGCCCGCGAGCACAACCTGCAGGACGTCACCATCCGCATCCCCCTCGGCGTCATGACCGTCGTCACCGGCGTCAGCGGCAGCGGCAAGAGCACGCTCATCAACGACATCCTCTACCGCTCTCTCGCCCAAACCATCTACGGCTCGCGCGAGGAACCCGGCGCGCACGAATCCCTCACCGGCGCAGAGCAGATCGACAAGGTCGTCCGCATCGACCAGTCGCCCATCGGCCGCACCCCGCGCTCCAACCCCGCAACCTACACCCAGGTCTTCTCGCCCATCCGCGACCTCTTCGCCATGCTCCCCGAGTCCCGCGAGCGCGGCTATAAGCCTGGCCGCTTCAGCTTCAACGTCTCCGGCGGCCGCTGCGAGGCCTGTCAGGGCGATGGCCAGCGCCGCATCGAAATGAACTTCATGCCCGACGTCTACGTGCAGTGCGAAGTCTGCAACGGGCGCCGCTACAACCAGGAAACCCTCGCCGTAAAGTTCCACTCGCACTCCATCGCCGACATCCTCGACCTGACCATCGAAGACGCGCTCCCCGTGCTCGCCGACGTGCCGCAAGTCCGCCAGAAACTCCAAACCCTGGTCGATGTCGGCCTCGGCTACGTCCACCTCGGCCAAAGCGCCACCACCCTCTCCGGCGGCGAAGCCCAGCGCATGAAACTGGCCCGCGAACTCAGCAAGCGCCAGACAGGCCGCACGCTCTACCTGCTCGACGAGCCCACCACCGGCCTCCACTTCGACGACGTGCGCAAGCTGCTTGAAGTGCTCCATCGCCTGGTCGACCTGGGCAACTCGGTCATCATCATCGAGCACAACCTCGACGTCATCCGCAACGCCGACTGGATCCTCGACCTCGGCCCCGAAGGCGGCGAAGATGGAGGCCGCCTCGTGGGCGAAGGCCGCCCCGCAAAGATTGCCGCCACTCCCGGCTCCTACACCGGCCAGTTCCTCACCCGCTACTACACCTCCACCAACGGCCGCCTCGCTCCGCTTGACGCCGACGAAGACTCCGCCAGCGCCGATCCTGAATCGGGTACAAAACTGGGTGCCCCAGATCTCGCTTCTGAGACCTGGACTGCGACTCCACTGCTTCACACCTTAGAGCCAAAGCGCGCCAGGCGAAACACCCCCGCCGAAGACGACCTTGCCTCCACGCGCGCAAAAGCCAAGCGCACTGTTCAAGACAAGAACGCTCCCAAAAACTCCGGTCCCCGCAAGAAGAAAACGGGCCTCGCATGAGCGAGGCGCCCGAGCACGACCCCCTCAACCCGGAAGACTCCGGGCCACACGCAGATGTACATTCGTCCGGCCATGAGCCAATGGAGGCATGGCAACCGGAGACATGGCCGCTGCTGTCGCCGCTCGCGGTCCTTGAGAATACATTTCCCGCGGCGGAGAATGAGGAGACGCTGAGCGAGCCGCCCAGCACAGAACCCCTGCTCTTCCAGTCCTGGTATCAGCCCGAGATTCACCCTCCCACGCGCATCCCTCATCTCGGCTATATCTTGATTCTGGCCCTGCTCATTCTCTTCGGCGCGGCGGGCTCCATGTCCCTCACCTGGTCCGCCCTTCACTTCCACCTCTTCGGCGTCTCCACCATCAAGCAAGCCGAAACCGACATTCATTACACCCTGGGCAGCCAGGCCCTCCTTTATCTGCTCGCCTTCGCTCCCTGCCTGCTCATCTTTCCCCTTTTCTGGCGCAAAGGCTTCTTTGCCGGCTTGCAATGGAACGCCGCAACCGCCTTCCGCCTGCGTGGGCGCCTCATAGGCGCCGCCTGCGTCTGCATTTTGCTCTCCATAGTTGCCGAGGCGCTGCTCCCGGGCCCGTCTGACACGCCCATCGACAAGCTCTTCCGGACCCCTCTGTCGGCGTGGCTCCTCTTCGCCTTCGGCGTCACCTTCGCGCCCTTCTTTGAGGAGATCGTTTTCAGAGGCTTTCTGCTGCCCACCCTCTGCACGGCCTGGGACTGGCTAACCGAACGAGCCACCGGTGAGCCCATCCGCCCGCTCGACGCAAACGGCCATCCCCACTGGTCCATTTTTGCCATGGCCATCGCCTCCCTCTTCACCAGCATTCCCTTCGCCCTGATTCACGCCGAACAGACTGGCTGGTCCCTGGGCCCATTCCTCCTGCTCGTCTGCGTCAGTCTGGTCCTCTGCTGGGCGCGCCTCAGCACCCGCTCCCTCGCTGCCAGCGTACTGGTCCACGCCTGCTACAACTTCATGCTCTTCTTCATGATGCTGGTGGTCACAGGAGGATTTCGGCACCTGGACAAAATGTGAAAGGCAGCGAGCCGCTCCCTTTACAATCAAGACTAATGACCACCCCGACCTACGCCCAGCAACTGCTCTCGCTTCTGGCCAGCAAGAGCTTCCGCCTCGGCCAGTTCAAGCTCTCCTCCGGCGGCACGAGCGACTACTACATCGACTGCCGCACCACCACCCTCCACGCCGAAGGCGGACGCCTCACCGGTCACGCCATCCTTGAACTGCTTGAAGAAAACGGCATCCAGGCCGAAGCCGTCGGCGGACTCACTCTGGGCGCAGACCCCATCGTCTCCAACGTGGCCACCGCCAGCGCCTGGCGCGCCCTATCCCACCCCGGCGCTCCTTTGCTGCATGGCTTCCTGGTCCGCAAGGCCGAGAAGGCCCACGGCGCCGGCCGCCGCATCGAAGGTTTCAGCCGGCCTGCCGCCCGCGTGGTCATCGTGGACGACGTCTGCACCACCGGCGCCTCCACCATCAACGCCATCGAGGCCGCCCGCGAAGCCGGCATGACCGTCGCAGCCGTCGTCTGCATCGTCGAGCGCGAAGAAGCCAACGGCCGCCCCGCTGTCGAAGCCGCTGCTAAAGCCGGGGCCCCCGGCGCGCCCTTCCTCCGCCTCTTCACCGCAGCGCAAGTCCGCGCCGAACACCTCCGTCAGCAGAAGGGAGAATAAAAATTCGTCTCCAGCATTACTGCTGATTTGCTAACCCGCTGACTTGCCAACTCGCTAACTTGCCGTTCCCTATTCCCTATTCCCTGTTCCCTGCTTTATGGACCTCTACGAGAAAATCCGCACGCTCCCCACCCAGCCCGGCGTCTACCTCTACAAAAACGCCGAGGGCGAGGTCATCTATGTCGGCAAGGCCAACAACCTCCGCGCGCGCGTCCGGTCTTATCTTCTTGAAGCCGCGCAGGCCAACGCCAAAACCGGCTCCCTCATGCGCGAGGCCGTCGATCTCGACTACATCCTCGTCGCCAACGAGTCCGAGGCCCTGGCGCTTGAGACTAACTTCATCAAGGAGCGCAAGCCGCGCTTCAATATCCTGCTCAAGGACGACAAAAGCTACCCCTACGTCAAGCTCACCCTCGCCGACCGCTTCCCCAAGGTCTTCGTCACCCGCCGCCTCCGCAAGGACGGCGCCGCCTACTACGGCCCTTACTTTCCCGGCAACCTCGCCTATCGCATCGTCGAACTCATCCATCGCAGCTTTCTCATCCCCAGTTGCAAGGTCGATCTCTCCCGCTACCACCCCCGCGCCTGCCTCCAGTACTACATTCATCGCTGCCTGGGCCCCTGCGTCGAGGGCCTCACCACCCCCGAGCTCTACTCGAACGCCGTCCGCGACGCCCAGCTCTTCCTTGAAGGCCGCCACGCCGAGCTCGAGCGCGCGCTCACCGCCCGCATGATCGCCGCCGCCCAAGCCGAGCAATTCGAAGCCGCAGCCCGCCTCCGCGACCAGCTCTCCACCGTCCACCAACTCCAGGAAAAGCAGCGCATCGCCACCGCCGAGCTGGACGACGACGCCGACGTCTTCGGCTATCACTTTGAAGCCGGCTCGCTCGCCGTCAACCTCTTCCACGTCCGCGCCGGCAAAATCGTCGACCGCCGCGAGTTCTTCTGGGAAGACCTTCCCGAGCTTCTCGAAGCCTATGCAATCGACGATGCCGCTGAGAAACTCGATCCGGTGGAAGGCGGGGGTTTAAACCCCCGCATAACGCCAACAGAATCAAAGCGGGCTTTAGCTCCGGAGGGAAATGACGCCGCAGTTCCCTTCCACGCCGGCCAGGTCTTCTCGGCGTTGCTCAAGCAGCTCTACATCGACCAGCACTACGTCCCGCGCAGCATCCTCGTCCCCGTCGACTTCCCCGACCGTGAAACCCTGGCCAACCTCCTTACGGCCCGCACCGGCCATCGCATCGACATCGCCGTCCCCCAGCGCGGCGAAAAACGCTCGCTTGTTGACCTCGCCAGCCAGAACGCCAAGCAGTCCTACACCCAGCGCTTCCGCGTCCTTGAGCCCTCGCGCAAAGCCATTCAGGAGGCCCTCGCCGACGCCCTCATGCTCCCCGAGCTGCCTCGCCGCATCGAGTGCTTCGACATCTCCCACATCCAGGGCGCTGAAACCGTAGCCTCTCTGGTCGTCTGGGAAGACGGCAAGATGAACAAGCAGGCCTATCGCAAATTCAAAGTCATGACCGTCCTGGGAGTAGACGACTTCGCCTCCATGCGCGAGGTAGTCCACCGCCGCTACCGCCGCCTGCTGAACGAGAAGCAGCCCCTCCCCTCGCTCATCCTCATCGACGGCGGCCTCGGCCAGCTCCACTCCGCCGCCGAAGCCCTCGAATCCCTGGACTTCGCCGCCGCCGGCCTCACCCAGCCGCCGCTAGCCTCCATCGCCAAGCGAGAAGAGGTCATCTACCTCTACGGCAACGAGGAGGAGCCCATCGTCCTCGACCGCCGCTCCCCCGTCCTCCATCTCGTCCAGCTCATCCGCGACGAGAGCCACCGCTTCGCCGTCGGTTACCATCGCCAACGCCGCGCCATGCGCGACCGCGACTCCGAACTGCTCGCCATCCCCGGCGTAGGCCCCCAAACCCGCCAGCGTCTGCTCACCCACTTCGGCAGCCTGCGCGACGTCCAGCAAGCCACCGCCGAATCCCTCGCCGCCGTCGTCCCCCGCAAAACGGCCGAAACCATCTGGCGGCATTTTCACCAAGCCCAGCCGTCAACCTGATCTTCCTCAATCCGCAAGCAACAATTGCTGGAACCCTCCCCACCACTCCTGCATACAATCGGCTAGACCGCCGCCGAGGAGCCAAACCGTTGCCGCAAACCCCTTCGCCCATCCCCGCACGAACGCCCATGGACAAAGGGCTGCGCCGCCGGAGTCGCCCTGCTGCTTCTCGCCGCCCTGCCCAACCTCCTCTGGCAGTGGGTCCATCGCTTCGCCGCCACAGCGCAAGCCCGCCCCCCGCCCGTTACACTCTCCCCATGGCCCTCCGCCTCTACGCCGCCACCTCCAGCCAGGGCAAGCTCCGCGACTTCCGCACCGCCGCCCAGGCCCATTCCCTGGCCATCGATCCCCTGCCCGTCCTCGCCATCATCCCCGCCCCTGAAGAGAACGGCGCCACCTTCACCGCCAACGCCACCCTCAAAGCCGTCTACTACTCCCGCTTCGCCCCCGGCATCCTGGTCCTGGCCGACGACTCCGGCCTCGAGGTGGACGCCCTCAACGGCGCTCCCGGCGTCCGCTCCGCCCGCTTTGCCGCCGACTCCAGCCTGATCGACTCGCCCGACGCCAACGACAACACCGACGTCTGGAACAACATGATCCTCTTGCAGCGCCTCGCCGGGGTCCCGCCAGCCCAACGCACGGCCCGCTACCGCTGCGTGCTGGTCGCAGCCCGCGACGGAGTGGCCCTCCATACCGCCGAGGGCGCGGTCGAGGGCCTCATCCTCGATGCTCCCCGCGGCAACGGCGGCTTCGGCTACGACCCGCTCTTCTATCTCCCAGCCCTAGACCGCACCATGGCCGAACTCGACCTCGAAACCAAGCTCTCCCTCAGCCATCGCGGCCGCGCCATCGCCACCCTGCTGCCCATGCTCCACGCCTGACGTTCCACAGCTCTCCTCCAAAGGATCAAGAGCGCGGAGCCGCCTTGACGAAGGTGATATAGAACACTAATAATGAATCAAAATCAACGATGCTTTTCTGTCCCTCAAACCGAAACAGCCGCATCCCGGAACTTGCCCCCGGAGCCTTTAGGAGCTGACACCGTCATGGCAACTGCTCAACCTTCAGCCGTGTACACACTTCGCCCCGGCGTCCCTCCGCTGCGCGCCGGCCAGGGAACCACCTTCCTCTTTCGCAAACTCCACTCGCTCCTCGGCGTCATCCCCATCGGCGCCTTCCTCATCGAGCACCTGCTCTCCAACTTCGAGGCCCTCAAAGGCCCCGCCGCCTACGGAGCCCAGGTCAGGTTCCTCAACAGCCTGCCGCTGGTCCGCATCCTCGAATGGACCTTCATCTTTCTGCCCCTCCTTTATCACGGCATTTATGGCGTCTATATCTGGCTGCGCGGCAAGTCCAATCTGGTCTACTACCCCTGGTCCGGCAACTGGATGTACACCGCCCAGCGCTACACCGGCCTTATCGCCATCCTCTACATCGGCCAGCACGTCCTCCGCCAGCGCTTCTTGGGCGTGCAGCTTCCTGAGCACCCGTATGCGGCCTTCGCCAAGGTGCAGCACGAGCTGGCCAACCCCTGGATGCTCGCCGTCTACATCATTGCCATGATCGCCATCTGCTGGCACTTCTCCTATGGCATCTGGCTCTTCGCCGCCAAGTGGGGCATCACTCCCGGCGTCACCGCCCGCAAGCGCTTCGGCCTGGCCTGCGCCGCGTTGGGACTGGTGCTGCTGGTCATGGGCCTGGCCAGCATCTGGGCCTTCGTTGGCCCCAACTACAAGAACGCTCCCGAGGACGCGACTCCGGCCGTTTCGCTATTCATCTCGCCAGCCGATGTCCGCGGCGTCTCGACCGGAATGGCTCCCAGCTCTCAGCTAGCGGCTAGAAGCTAGCAGCTAGAAGCTATTCCCTGCTTTCTTCGGAAAGGAAGTCTGTTCATGGCAGCACCCAGAATCATCGTGGTTGGCGGAGGATTGGCCGGGCTCGCCGCGGTCATCAAGATCGCTGAAGCCGGCGGCACCGTCGATCTCTTCTCCATCGTTCCCGTCAAGCGCTCTCACTCGGTCTGCGCCCAGGGCGGCATCAACGCCGCAAAAAATCTGAAAGGCGAGGGCGACACCACCGCCCAGCACTTCGACGACACCATCTACGGCGGCGACTTCCTCGCCAACCAGACCCCTGTCAAGGCCATGTGCGAGGCCGCGCCCGCCATCATCGACCTCCTCGACCGCATGGGCGTGCCCTTCAACCGCACTCCCGAGGGCCTGCTCGACTTCCGCCGCTTCGGCGGCACGCTCTACAACCGCACCGCCTTCGCCGGCGCCACCACCGGACAGCAACTGCTCTACGCGCTTGATGAGCAGGTCCGCCGCCACGAGTCCGACGGCAAGGTCAAGAAGTACGAAGGCTGGGAGTTTCTCTCCGCCGTCCTCGACTCCAACGGCGTAGCTCGCGGCATCACCGCCCTCGACCTCCGCTCCATGGAACTCCGTTCCTTCCCCGCCGGCGCCGTCATCCTCGCCACTGGCGGCAACGGCGCACTCTTCGGCAAAAGCACCAACTCCGTCGTCTGCACCGGCTCCGCCCAGTCCGCCATCTTCCAGCAGGGCGCTTTCTACGCCAACGGCGAGTTCATCCAGGTCCACCCCACCTGCATTCCCGGCGAGGACAAGCTGCGCCTCATGTCAGAGTCGGCCCGCGGCGAGGGCGGCCGCGTCTGGGTTCCCCGCACCGTCGGCGACCAGCGCCCCATCAAGCAAATCCCCGAGGCTGAGCGCTTCTACTTCCTCGAGGAGTGGTTTCCCAAATACGGCAACCTCGTTCCCCGCGACGTGGCCACCCGCGCCATTCACAAGGTGGTCTACGAACTGGGCTTGGGCCTCGACGGCCAGCCCATGGTCTACCTTGACCTCACCCACATCGATCGCGCCACCCTCAACCGCAAGCTCGAAGGCATTCTCGAAATCTACGAAAAGTTCGTCGGCGACGACCCTCGCGACGTGCCCATGAAGATCTTCCCCGGAGTGCACTACACCATGGGCGGCCTGTGGGTGGACTTCAACCAGATGACCAACATTCCCGGCATCTTTGCCGCCGGCGAGTGCGAGTACCAGTACCACGGCGCCAACCGCCTGGGCGCCAACTCGCTGGTCAGTTGCATCTTCGGCGGCTTCAAATCCGGGCCCAATGCCCTCAATTACGCCAGTAACCTGCCCGCCGCGCAAGGCGATGGCGGCCACGCCGCCGAGCTTGCCCGTCAGGCCGAAATCAACTCGAAGCTGCTCAAAAACGAAGGCACGGAAAACCCCTTCAAGCTGTGGCGTGAGTTGGGCGAAACCATGACCAAGCACGCCACCGTCATCCGCTACAACAAGGGCCTCCAACAGGCCGACGAAAAGATCGTCGAACTGCTCGGCCGCTACAGGAATGTGAACCTCGCGGATCGCAGCCAGTGGGCCAACACCAGCTTCGCCTTTGCCCGCCAGTTGAAAAATATGTTGGAACTCTCCCGCACCGTGGTCCAGGGAGCGATCCTTCGCGACGAGTCCCGCGGCGCGCACTACAAACCCGACTTCCCCGACCGCAACGATGAAAAGTTCCTCAAAACCACCAAGGCCAGCTTTACCGGAGAAGCTTCAGGTCCCCGCTTCGAATACGAAGAAGTGGATACGCAGTACATCAAGCCGCGCCTGCGCAGCTACGACGCAACCAAATAAGCAAAAGGGAGACTCGCCTCATGGCAAACAAGTCCGTAGCATTTGAAATAAAGCGCCAGGCCAACCCCGATGCTCCTGCCGTCTGGGAGAGCTTCGAGCTCGAGTGGCGTCCCAGCATGAACGTCGTCTCCGCCATGATGGAGATCGCCGCCAACCCGGTGACCGCCGACGGCCGCCCCACCACACCCATCACCTACGATTGCAATTGCATGGAGGAAATCTGCGGCTCCTGCGCCATGCGCATCAACGGCAAAGCCCGCATGGCCTGCTCCGCCCTGATCGACAATCTCGAGCAGCCCATCCGCATCGAGCCGCTCTCCAAGTTCCCCCTGGTCCGCGACCTCCAGGTGGACCGCTCGGTGCTCTTCGAAAACCTGATGGCCGTCAAGGCCTGGGTTCCGGTCGACGGCACCTATGACCTCGGCTCCGGCCCCCGCGTCTTTCCCCAGCAGCAGGAAGCCAACTACCCGCTCTCCAACTGCATCTCCTGCTGCTGCTGCATGGATGTTTGCCCGCAGTTCAACGAGGACACCGGCTTTGTGGGCGCGGCCACCATTGCCCAGGTCAAGCTCTTCAACAATCACCCCACCGGCAAAGTCTTCAAGGAAGACCGCCTCCGCGCCCTGGCAGGCGACGGCGGCATCCAGGAGTGCGGCTTCGCCCAGAACTGCGTCGACACCTGCCCCAAGCAGATTCCCCTCACCAACGCTATCTCCGATATCAGCCGCGACGTAATCATCCAGAAAGCCAAAGACTTCCTCCGCGGGTAACGCCAACCGAATTGTCGAAATGGATGTGAACTAACAATCAAGGGGAGCCCCATCCAGCGAGTGTTTTGAAAGGGCGCGGTCGTCCGCCGCGGCGGATTCTGGGTACCGCGCCGCCCGAGATCAATAAAAATGCTGTCATCCTGAGCGAGCGCAGCGAGTCGAAGGACCTGCGGTTGCACTTTTCACCAGCACACAATAGCCCCGTGCCCCAACCATGCGCCTTCTTTCTGGCGCATGGTTGGGAAACCGCAAACCCGAATCAGGGCACCTTATATAACCGGACAGAAGCTCTCAATCCACCCTTGCAGCAGCGCCGGGAAGCACCCCAACACCACCACCGCCGCCGCAATCCCCACCAGCACCGCCAGCGTCACCGGATGCGCCTTGATCCGCGATTCGTCAATGGCGGGCATGACGTAGGCCCGCTTGAGAACCTGTAGGTAGTAGTAGAGCGAGACCGCGCTGAATGCGACCGCCAAAGCCACCAGCGCAAACGGAACCGGCCCAGCCGAAACCCCCAGTACCGCCGCAAACAAATTGAACTTCGCCCAGAACCCCACCAGCGGCGGAATCCCAGCCAGCGACAGGAACAGCACCAGCAGCACCGCCGCCAGCATCGGATTGCGCTTATGCAGTCCCAGAAACGCATCCATCCGGTCGCTCCCCGTAGCCCGCTGAACCACATCTACCACGCCAAACGCCCCAATCGTCGTCAGCCCATAAGTCAGCACGTAATAGAGCACCGCCCCCGCGCTCCGCGGTCCGTATGAGAAGAACGCCAGCCCCAGCAGGATATAGCCCGCATGAGCAATCGCCGAATAAGCCAGCAGTCTGCGCACACTGGTCTGCGCCAGCGCCGCAAGGTTCCCCAGCACCATCGACGCCGCGGAGAGCACCGTCAGGATCAGCGACCACGGACCCCCAAACCCCGCATAAGGCTCAGGGAGGAAGTGGAGCTCCCATTCGGTGGATCCGAACATTACAAAGATAGGACCATCGAGAACGTGCATTGCCGCCGTGGTAATGGCAATCAGCAACGCGAAGCTCGCCACTTTAGAAACGGACGCGATAAACGCAGCAGCCGGGGCCGGCGCACCCTCATAGGTATCCGGTGCCCAAAGATGGAAAGGCACCGCCGCAACCTTGAAACCCAGCCCGGCCGCAATCATGACGATTGCAACATAGAGCAATGGCGCTGCATGGAAGGCGTTCCGTCCATTCAGCGCCAACAGAATCTGGTGCAGGTTCGTTGATCCAGTGATTCCGTAGAGATAACTGAACCCAAACAACAGAAACGCAGCTGACATTCCACCAAACAGGTAGTACTTCATCGCCGCTTCCGCGCTCTTCCCCGAGCTCTTCGCAAACGCGGTCAGAATATAGAGCCCTAGACTCAAAAGCTCCAGCCCCACAAAAATCACCAGCAGATCCTGCGCTCCGGCAATCAACAAACCACCCGCGGCCGCCATCAGCACAACAGCCACAAACTCGCCCACATGCCGCGTAAAATCCTCGTCGATCAGCAGCAACAGCGTCAGCGCCGTCAGCACCAGGATTCCAGCCTGCGCCACAGCCGTAAATCCGCCCGTCGTCAGCAGCAGCTCATGGCTGTCCTGGAAGCTCAGCCCCCCCCGCCCCTGCAGTACGCCCCCTTGCAGCAATACCGCCCACGTCGCCGCGCCACATCCAGCCACGCCCAGCAGCGCCGCCACGGCCACGCGCACCTTCAGCGCCGCCTTGCGCAGGAAGCCCAAATCCACCACCAGCACCAGCAGCACCGCCAATTCCAGCACCGACTCCGGCAACGTCACGCGAAAGAGGTCTGCGTAGTTCATTGTCCCCCTCCCGCAAGCAGCGTCTTCACCGCCGGTTCAATCGCATCCAGCAGAATCCTCGGATACAACCCGACAACCAGGCTCACTCCGGCCAGCAGCGCCACGCCCGTAATCTCCGGCCACGTGATCGCCGCAAAAGCGTACTCGTGCTCATGCTCAAGCACATGCGCGCTCGGCAGCGCATCGCTGAAGAATGCCTTCTGCATTGCGCGCCATGTGTAAGCCACGCTCACCACAATCCCCACGCCCGCCGTGGCCGTCCACCAGGGCTTCGCAATCCACGCGCCCACCAGCACCTGCAACTCGGCCACAAACCCAGAGAACCCCGGCATCCCCATCGACGCCGCTCCCGCAATCGCAAATGCCACCGCCGCAAACGGCAGACGCTTGGAGAGGTGCATGGTTTCGAGTTCCGCCAACTGCCGCGTATGGGTGCGGTCGTACACGATGCGGCCCACAATGGCGAAGAGCAGCCCGGCCAGAATCCCGTGCGAAAACATCTGCATCACCGCGCCCGTCACGCCGATCTGGTTCAGCGTCACCAGGCCGAGCAGCACAAACCCCATGTGGCTCACGCTCGAGTAGCCGATGACAAACTTGAAGTCCGTCTGCGCCAGCGCCACCAGTGCGCCATACACGATGCCCACCACCGCCAGCACCGCAAACACATCCCGCCACGACCCAATCCCGGCGAATGAAAATCCCCACGGGTCCAGCCCGCGCGGAAACAGCGCAATCCCCACCCGCAGGCAGCCGTAAGCGCCCAGCTTCATCACCACTCCGGCCAGCAGCATGGAGGCAGCCGTCGGCGCGGCCACGTGGCCTGTCGGCGCCCAGGTATGGAACGGCCACATGCCCGCCAGAATCGCAAACCCCGTGAACACCAGCGGGAAGCACCACATCTGAAAGCTCACCGGCAGTCCCGCATGTGCCAACTCAACCAGCCCCGTCGAGTGGCTGCCCGCCGTCGCATACGCCGCCAGCAGGCCGATCAGCACCATCGCCGAGCCTGCAAACGAATAGATCGCCAGCTTCATCGCCGCATACTCCCGCCGCGTCGAACCCCAGATCGCGATCAGGAAGTACTTCGGAACGATGGCGACTTCGTAGAAGACAAACAGCAGAAACAAATCGAAGCTGAGAAAAACCCCGTACACCCCGCCGATCAGCACCAGAAAGAATGCGAAAAACTCGTTCGTCCGCAGTTCGATGTTCCAACTGAACAGCACCCCCGCCACCGCGGCCAGCCCCGTCAGCAGCACCAGCACGCGGCTGATCCCATCCGCCGCCAGCAGGAAGTGAATTCCCATCGACGGCACCCAGCGCAGATCGACAATCGTTACGCGCCCAATCTCATTTTGAGGCCATGTAAGATATGGCAGTCCCAACCATGCCGACTGTCTGATGCGGAATCCAAACCCCACAACAGCTACCGCCAGCCCACCCACAGCCACTGCCAGCGCCAGCCAACGCGCTAGCGAGGGCTTGCTCTTGGGCAAGATCGCCAGCACTAACGCCCCGGCAAACGAGAGATAGATCGTCCAGGCCAACATCTAGAATCTCCAGTGCGCCAGCAGGTTTTGAACCGTTGGGTTCACGCTGTCCACAATCAGTTGCGGCAAAAGGCCTACCAGAAACATCAGCCCAATCACCGGAGCCAGCGCCAGCCGCTCGCCGTGATGCAGGTCTGGGAAACCCACGCAATGCTCCGGCACAGGCCCCCAAAAGACCTTCTGAATCACCGTCAGAATCACCGCTGCCGTCACCAGCAGCCCTAGAATCGAAACCGTCGCCGCCACCCACGCCAGCGGAAAGACGCCGCGGAAGATCAAAAACTCGCCGGGAAATCCATTCAACCCCGGTAGCCCCAGCGAGCTGAACAGCGCAATCCCCATCAGTCCCGCCAGCACCGGCGCCGGCTTGCGCAGCCCGCCAAAGTCGTCGATCCCGCGGTGTCCGCCCGTCCGCTGCTGCATCATGGCCACAAACCAGAACAGCGCCGCCGCCGTCACCCCGTGATTGAACATCTGCAAGATCACGCCGTTCAGTGCCGCCGCCTGGCTCGCCAGCGCCCCCGTGTCCCCCACCGCAACCGGAACCGCCAGCGCAAAAATCCCCAGCAAACAGTAGCCTAGGTGATTCACCGACAAGTACGCGAAGACTCTCTTCAAATCCTTTTGCGCCGCCGCCGCCCACGCGCCCATCACCACCGTCGCCACCGCCAGCACCAGCAGCGGCGTCCGAATCTGCGCAATCTGCGCTCCAAACAGCGGAATCGCAATCCGCAGCAATCCATACACGCCCATCTTCGACATCGCGCCCGTCAGCAGCATCGTCACCGGCGAAGGCGCTTCCGCATAAGCCGCCGGCAGCCAGGTGTGGAACGGAATCATCGGCACCTTTACCGCAAATCCAGCCAGCACCCCAATCGCCAGCCACAGCATCACCTGCGGCCCCAGGTGCGCCGTCACCATCTGTTCCAACTCACCCGTCGAAGCCAGCAGCGTCAGGTGCGGGAAATCCATGCTCCCCGTCGAAAGAAACACCGCCAGAAACGCCACCAGCAGCACAGCGGAGCCGGCCATGGTGTAGATGAAGAACTGCGTCGCCGCCGGCCCTCGCCGCGCCCCGCCCCACAACTTGATCAGGAAGAATGCCGGAATCAAACACAGCTCCCAGAACAGAAACCAGTGGAAGAAATTCAGTGCCGTGAACGATCCGAACAGCCCCGCCTCCAGCGCCAGCACCAGTCCAAAGTAGAGCCCCGGCTGGTGATGCACCCGGTGCGCCGCATCCACCGACATCAACGTCACAATAGCTGAGAGCACCAGCATCAGCGCCCCCAGCCCATCCACGCCCAGGTGATACTCGATGCCCAGCGACGGCGCCCACTTGGCCTGCTCCACCAGCCCGATGCTTCCATTCGCCGGCAGTTGCGTCCACACAAAAAGCGCCAGCGCCAGGCTGCTCAGCGTCGTAATCAAGGCCACGCCCCGCGCGTGCTTGCCCGACCACAGCGCAATCGCCGCCCCTGCCAGGGGCAGCACCGTCAACAGCGTCAATACATGAAATCCGCTCATGCCCGGCTACTCCAGATCAGCATCAACGCCAGCGCCAACACGGCCAACGCCAGCAACCGCAGATAGGTCTGCACACGCCCGGTTTGCACCCTCGCCAGCAGCCCTCCGCCGCTCGCCAGTTCGTCACAGCCCTTGTCGAAGCTGCCATCCACAACGTTGTTATCGAGGAACCGGTTCAACTGCGCCCACAGGCCAAAGGCCCACGCAACTCCGCTCACCGCTCCGCCCCAAACCCGGCGGTCCAGCCAGTCCGCAACACGCGCCCACCAACCGTAGAACGCAATCACCGTCACCCCGTACAACTCATCCACATACAGCCGGTCCCGCAGCCAGCCCCACGGCAAGGGCGCAGCCGCTTCCAGCACGTCCGGCTCCTTCGGCTTGGGAGACCGATCGCCGTAGAGCCGCCAGCCCAACCCAAGGCCCAGAAACACCACCACCGTCGAAGTCCCCATCAGCGCCAGCAGCCCCGGCTCGGCAAGTCCATGCCAGTCGAAGCCCGCCGCGCGCCCATCCAGGAACGCTCGGAACCACGGCCATGCCGGCGTCCCAATCAATCCCAGCGCCATGGCGAAGAAAGCCAGAACCACCAGCGGCAGTGTCATCACGGCTGGACTTTCATGCGCATCCTTCGAGCCTCGATTGTGCCCAAAAAACACGTAGCCCACCTGCCGCGTCATGTAAAACGCGGTCAGCAGCGCGCCAAACACCAGCATGTAAAACGGCCCCTTCGCCATGCTCCAGTGTTCGGCCGCCTCCAGAATCCCGTCCTTGCTCCAGAACCCTGAAAACAGCAGCGGAAACCCGCACAGCGCCAGCATTCCTATCGCATACGTGGCAAAGGTCAGCGGCATGTCGGCCCTCAGTCCGCCCATCCGGCGCACATCCTGCTCCTCGTGGCAGCCGTGAATCACCGACCCGGCCCCCAGGAACAGCAGCGCCTTGAAGAACGCGTGCGTAATCAGGTGGAACATCCCCACCGCCACTCCGCCCATCCCCAGCCCCGCCATCATGTAGCCCAGTTGCGAAATCGTCGAGTACGCCAGAATCCGTTTGATGTCGTTCTGCGCCACCGCGATCAGCGCCGCAAACACAGCCGTCGACGCGCCCACCCACGTCACCACCGTCAGCGCCGGCGTGGTCCCGCCGGTCAGCGCGCCAGCGGCCATCAACGGATAAACCCGCGCAATCAGGTAAACGCCCGCCGCCACCATGGTCGCCGCATGAATCAGCGCCGAAACCGGCGTCGGCCCCTCCATCGCGTCCGGCAGCCAGACGTGCAGCGGCAACTGTCCGCTCTTGCCCGCCGCTCCCGCAAAGATCAGCAGCCCGATCGCGCCCGCCGCGGTCAGCCCCAGCGCCGCCGGTTGTGCCAGCAATCCGCCCAGCGCCAGCGGCTCCATCGAGCCACCGCCGTTGTTATAGAACAGCAGCGTCCCCGTCTGCGCGAACAACCAAACAATTCCCAGCAGAAAGAAAATATCGCCCACGCGTGTGGTCAGGAACGCCTTCTTCGCCGCCGCAGCCGCCGCAGGCTTTTGATACCAGAATCCGATCAGCAGATACGAAGTCAGCCCCACCAGCTCCCAGCACATGAACAGCAGCAGCAGACTGTTGGCAATCGCCACCCCCAGCATCGCTCCCGCAAACAGGCTCATGAAGCAGAAGAAGCGCGTGAAGTTCTCGTCGTGCGCCATGTACCCAATGGAGTAGATGAAGATCAGCAGCCCCACCAGCGCGACCATCACCAGCATCACCGCCGACAGCGGGTCGAGTACCCAGCCCAGGTCCACGTGCGCCGTGCCCACCTGAATCCACGTGAAGTTGACGGTCTCGCGCGCGGCAACGCCATGCATCCACGCGCCCACCACATGCGCAAACGCCACCAGCGCCAGAAGGAGCGAAAAACCCAGTGACCCGATGGCCAGCGCAGCCGCCGTACTGCGCTTCGGCTGCTTGAGCAAGACAATCACGCCCGAAGCCACAATCGGCACGGTAGGAATCAGCCACAAAATCCCCGTGATCGGAGAAGCAGCCAACTGCGGAGTGAACGAAATTGTTTCTTGCATCAACCTCTCACCCCTTCATCCTGTTCATGGCGTCCAGGTCCGTCGAATGCGCGTGGCGATGAATCTGGATCACCAGCCCCAGTCCCACCGCCGCCTCCGCCGCCGCCACGGCAATCGAAAAGATCGCAAACATCATCCCCGTCAGCGCCTCCGGATGCGGCCCGTAGCGCCAGAACGCAATCAGATTCAGGTTGGCCGCGTTCAGCATCAGCTCAATGCCTATCAGCACCAGGATCGCGTTGCGCCGCGTCAGCGCCCCGGCCAGCCCAATTGAAAACAACAGCGCGGCCACCAGAAGATAACCCGCAAGCGGCGTCACTTGGCCCCCTCTTTCTCGTGCATGGCCACAATCACCGCGCCAATCAGCGCCGCGGTCAGCAGCAGCGCCACAATCTCCAGCGGCAGCACGTAGCGGCCCATCAGCGCATTGCCAATCTGCAAAACCGTCACCGTAGGCGCCGCCGTCGGGGTGCCCCCTGGGCCCGGCAAAGCCCGCGCGCTCCCCAGCACCGCCCAACCCAGCACCGCAAATACGCCCGCCGCGATCGCCAGCCCCGTCAGCCAGTTCCTGCTGAAAACCCCACCCTTTGGCGTCTCCGAGCCCCGTGTCAGCAGAATCGCAAACACCACCAGGACGGCTACCGCGCCGATATAAACCAGAATCTGCGCAAACCCCGCAAACTGCGCATCCAGTTCAAGAAACAGCAGCGCGATCCCCGCAAAAGCCACGGTCAACGCCAGCGCGCAGTGCACCGTGTTCTTCAACAGCATCGCCGCCAGCCCGCCGGCCACCGTCAGCCCCGCTATCGCATAAAACACCAAGCTCATAGGCAAACCTCACTCCGCATACCGGTATCTCCTCGGCCCAAAGTGCTCTCTGCGCATCCCCTCACGGCCCATCACCGCAAAAGCCAGCACCAGAATCGCCGAACAGACCACCCACCGCTCCCACCCATCGCCCAGGAACCGCCACAGCCCGGCGACCAGCAGATTCAGCATTGTAAGCGGCAGAACAAACTTCCACGCAAAATTCATTAGCTGGTCCTGCCTTAGCCGTGGCAGCGTCCCGCGCATCCAGATGAACACAACAATCGAAAGCATCACCTTCGCAAAGAACCATATCCACGACGGAACCCAGCCCAGAAACGAGAACGGCGCCGACCATCCGCCCAGAAACAGCGTTGTGCCCAGCCCGGAAATCGAAAACATGGCCAGGTACTCGCCCAGAAAAAACAGCGCAAACTTGAATCCGGAATATTCCGTGTGGTAGCCGGCCACCAGCTCCGATTCTCCTTCCGGCAGATCGAATGGAGACCGGTTGGTCTCCGCCGTGGCCGCGATCGCATACATCACAAAGCCCGCGCATCCCCACGGCGTGAAGATGTACCAGTGCGGCAAGCCCCAGGTGTAGTGGTTCTGCGCCTCCACAATCTTCACCAGCGAGAGCGACCCGGTAATCATCACCACCGCCGCGCTCGACAGCAGCAGCACCACTTCGTAGCTGATCATCTGCGCCACCGCGCGCATCGCGCCCAGCAGGGAGTACTTGTTGCGGCTGGACCATCCCGCCATGAACACCGACAACTCCGTGGAAGCCCCCATGGCGAAAAAGAACAGCAGGCCGGCGTCCATGTCCACCAGCTCCATATTGCGTCCCATGGGCAGCACCGCAAATCCCATGAACACGGCCACCACCAGCACCACCGGAGCCAGAAAGTGCACCGCCGCATCGGCGCTCAGCGGAACGATGTCTTCCTTGGTCAGCGACTTGATCCCGTCGGCCACCGGCTGCAAGATCCCCAGCGGTCCCACGCGGTTCGGACCGATCCGATTTTGCATGCGCCCCAGCGCCTTGCGCTCTACCCACACGGCCAGCGCAAACAGCGTTGGGAAAACTGCGATGATCGCCACCACGCTCAGCAGCACGCCGGCCACCGGCTGCAATCCAGCAGGCAACAGGCCCACCACCCATTGTTTGAGCAGAACGAATATCTGGTCCGCTGTCTCGATCATGCTCGGCTCGCCCCTTCAGCCGGCTTGGCAGCAGCATCGCCCACCGCCGCTGTCTTAGCCGGTGCGGCAGCCTTCGCCGCGGCAGCCTCGGCAGCCGCCTTTGCCTTGGCGTCGGCCTTGGCCTTTTCCTCGGCCAGCCGCGCGTCCACCTCGGCCGCCTCGGTGGGATGAATCTTGTGATAATGCTCGTTCGGCTTGGCCAGTTCCTTCCGGTCGAACAACAGTCCGCCGAACCGGTCCTCCGTGCTCAGCTCAAACTCCGTGTCCATCTTGATGGCTTCAAACGGACACACCTCCACGCAAATCTGGCAGCTCATGCATACCGAAATATCGATGTCGAACCGGGCCGGATAAAACTGCGGCTTGCCCACAAAGTCCGGCTTCTTGTCCTTGCTCTTCTCGATATAAATGCACTGCGGCGGGCACTCTTTCTCGCAGATTTGGCAGGCCACGCAGCGCATTCCGGCCTCCCAGTCCGCGCCGTCGTACACCAGGAAGGGAAAATCCCTCGTCGCCTCTATCGGCGCAATCCGCTGCTCCGGATACTGGACCGTCGTCAGCCGCTCCGCGGACACAAAGCTCCCCGCAAAGTTCCTCGCCGTCTCCGCCAGCCCCTTCAGTATCCCCTCGCCCAGCAAATTACCCCTCCTAACAGTTGCCAGTTGTCAGTGTTCAGTGGTCAGTTACTAGCCGCCAACCTTTAGCGGTCAACTGACAGCTGACAACTGACCACTGACCACTACCGATCCACTTCCCCCAAAATAATATCCACGCTGCCAAAGATCAGCACCACGTCGGCCACATTCTGTCCCAGGCACATATCCTCAAGAATCGTCAGATTGATCAAACTCGGCGGCCGCACCCGGTAGCGATAAGGATTCGGTCCCCCGTCGCTGATCAGATAAAAGCCCAGTTCCCCCTTGGGCGACTCGATCCGCCCGTAGGCCTCGCCCGGCTTGGGACGGAAGCCGCGCAGCTTCGCCTTCGCATCCATCACCGGACCGCCCGGAATATCCTTCAGCGCCTGCTCCAGAATTTTGATCGACTCCCGCATCTCCAGCATCCGGATCATATAGCGGTCGTACACGTCCCAATGATCGCCCAGCGGCACGCGAAACTTGAAGCGGTTGTAGACCCCGTACCCGCCCACCTTGCGAATGTCGTAGTTCACGCCCGAGGCCCGCAGCATCGGCCCCGTAACCCCGGCGTTCACCGCCAGCTCCGGCCGCAGAATGCCCACCCCCTGCGTGCGTGCCATCAATATCTCATTGGTCCTCAGCAGCCGCTCGAACTCATCCACAAACCCGGGCAGCCCTGCCACCACCTTGCGCGTCGCATCCAGCCAGGCCGCCGAAGCATCCACGCGGCAGCCCCCGAAGCGCATGTAGTTGCACATCATCCGCGCCCCGGTCAGCTCCTCGAACAGGTCCAGAATCTTCTCCCGCGCCTTGAAGGCGTACATCAGCGGCGTCCCGCTAGCGCCCATCTCCTGAATCAAAAATCCAATGGAAGAAGCGTGGTTCTGCACCCGCGTCAGCTCGCCCAGAATCACCCTGAGGTACTCGGCGCGCTCGGGAACCTCCTGCCCGGTCAGCTTCTCCACCGCCAGCGCATACGCCCAGTTGTTGGTCAGCGGACAGAGGTAGTCCAGCCGGTCCGTGAACGGCATCGACCCCAGGTAGCTCATCCCTTCGGCAATCTTTTCGTGGTTCCTGTGCAGGTAGCCGAAGACCGGCTTCAGCCGGATCACCCGCTCCCCGTCCAGCGCCACATCCATGCGGAAGACCCCGTGCGTCGAAGGATGGTGCGGCCCCATGGCCACTTCCAGCAACTCCCCTTCGCCGTCCGGTTTCATCACCGGCGGACGGTTCCAGCCCTCCCGCATGTCCTTCTCCTGAACGAACCCTGAAGTGCTCATGCGCCGACGCCCGTCCCTTCCGCGCCCGCTCCGGCGTCCGCTGCGCCCGCAACCGTCTCCGCAGCTTTTTGCTTCGCCTGATGCGCCATCGCCCGCTTGAGCACCTCGTCGTGCGCCGTGGGCTCGTATTCAAAGTCGTCCGGCTCCACGTAGTCCCGCCGCATCGGGTGGTCCTTGAACCCCTCCCACATCAGCAGCCGCCGCAGGTCCGGATGCCCGGTAAACACAATCCCGTACAGATCGAAGATCTCCCGCTCCTGGAACTCCGCCGACCGCCAGACCGGAGTCAGCGACGGCAGCTCCACCTGATCCGTCCGGTTCTCCGTCTTTATCCGGAGCACCACCGGCCCGTGTCCCTTGGCCACTGAAAACAGGTGGTACACCGCCTCCAGGCATCCCGGCTCCACGCGCTTCCGCGTCTCCTCCACCGTCTCTTCGACCGCCTGTTCAACGCCCTCCACGGTCTTCGTCACCGTGCGCGTCACCTTCACCTTCTCGGCAATCTCCTTGTCCGGCCAGTCCACCCCGGTCACGTTCGAGAGAAAATCCAGCGCCAGCTCCGGGTCGTCGCGCAAAAATTTCGCCACCGCGACCGCCCCCGATACAGAATCGCCCGGCCTCAGCCGCAGCGAGTGCTGCCCGCTCACGCTGGGGTTCACCACAATCTCCACCCCTGCGCCCGGCACGGCCGCCTCGATCGCCGCCTTGATCTCCTCCACCGTCTTCAATTCCTAATCCCTCAAAGCCATCGGCTGATCCCTGATCCCTGGCCCCTGATCCCTGTCTTCATCATCGAATCACCACCGGCACGGTCCAAACCCCAGGATTCGACGTCGGCTCCAGATCGTGCTCTCCCTGCACCGGCACGGGAAACTCGCCCTGCGCCTCCGCGTCCAGAAACCGCGGGCGATCCGGCCCGGTCAAAGGCTGCCCATCGATCTTCTTTTGCAGCGTCATGAACGCCTGCAGCAGCGCCTCCGGCCGCGGCGGGCACCCCGGAATATGCACATCCACCGGGATGTACCGGTCGATCCCCTTCAGCACGTTGTAGCCCTGCTTGAACGGCCCGCCTGAAATCGCGCACGCCCCCATCGCAATCACGTACCTCGGCTCCGCCATCTGGTTGTAGAGCCGCACCACCTGCGGCGCCATCTTTTTCGTCACCGTCCCGGAGATGATCATCAGGTCGGCCTGCCGCGGCGACGGCCTGAAGACCTCCGCCCCGAACCGCGCCAGGTCGTACCGCGCCATCGTCGTCGCAATCATCTCGATCGCGCAGCAAGCCAGCCCGAACTGCATCGGCCAGATCGAGCTCCGCCGCCCCCAGTTGTAGAGCTCCTCGATGGTCGTCACGAAGACCCCTTGCTTGCCCAGTTCGATCTTCAGCCCCTCATCCACCGCCATCGCCCGCTCCAGATTCCAGTTGTCAGTGATCGGTCGTCAGTGATCAGTTTTTCGTTCTCAATACTCGCCAATCAGCTGGGTGCCCCATCCTTGCGCCTTTTCTCTGGCGCAAGGGTGGGAAACCACAAAGCCCCCTGTTCCCTAGTCCCTAGTCCCTGATCCCTATTCCCTCGTCTCACGCCCACGTCAGCACGCCCTTGGCCCAGGCCCACGCCAGGCCCTCGATCAGCATCAGCACAAACACCAGCATGGCCACGCAGGCCGCCGCGCCCAGCCCGGTAAACGCCACCGCAAACGGCAGCAGAAACACGGCTTCCACATCGAAAATCAGAAAGATGATTGCGTACAGGTAGTATGCCGAGCGGAACTGCATCCACGCATCGCCCCTGGACTCGAGTCCGCACTCGTAGATCGCGTTCTTCACCGCGTTCGGCTTGGCCGGCGAAAACACCCTTCCCCACAGCCACGCCAACCCCAACGGGGTCAGCCCAAAGCCCAACGCCGCCACAAACAGAACTGCCAGAGAAAAATAGGGACTTGAGGCCATCTTCGAAATGAAATCCTTCTGAATCAACGTACCAGTTTACGGGCGGTTTTGGCTAAGAGGATGTGCCTCTTCCCGCCATCCAGCTTCATTTTCTCCCTGTTCATCCCATCCTGTGAACCGCCCGCTGCAACCACTGGCTGCGGGTGCCCCACCTTCGCCGCAGCTTTATCGCGGCTAAAACGTTTTTCCGATTTGTGTGGTCTTTCTGGCATTGTGCAGGGCGGCTTTTACTTCCACCCCAGCGACAAAGTGGGTGCCGGGGTACCCTCCAGGGTCGGGGCATCGCGGGGGACCCCGGAAAGAAAAAACCACTTGGCAGCAGTGGTTTCGGATCATTCGCCTGAGGCTTCCCCTACCGCGTGCTCCGGTACAACTCTTCCAGCGCATCGCAAGCCGACCGCACCCCGTCCTCCTGCTCCAGCCGGTGCGCCACCAGCTCTGCCCGCCGCGCAAACTTGGGCTCCGCCAGCATCGCCTTCAGCTTCCGCGCCACCCTCAGCGGCGTGTAGTTCCCACGCTGAATCACCCGCGCCACTTTCAGCCGCCGCATCCGCCTGCCGTTGTCCGGCTGGTCGTGCGAGTAGGGCATAATCAGCATCGGCTTGCCCGCCCGCAGGCACTGCGCCGTCGTCCCTACCCCGCCCTGGTGCACCACCAGCTCTGCCCGCGGAAACAGCTTGGAATAAGGCGCGTATTCGGCCACGCAAATCGTCTCCGGCAGCGTTTGCCGCGGCCTATTGCGCGGGTCCGTGCCGATCAGCAGCACCGCCCGCACTCCCAGCCGGATCGCCGCCTTGGCTGAGAACTCGTAGAACCGCCCCGCCGTCAGCACCGCCGCCGACCCCAGCGTAAACACCACCGGCGCAGGCCCCGCGACCAGAAACTCTTCGAGATGCGCCGGCAACTCCCCGTTCCCCGCATCCGAGTCGTAATAACAGAATCCCGTAATCTTCGCGTTCTCCGGCCAGTCCTTCTGCTCCCGGCCCAGCACACGCGAAAACAGCGCCAGCGCCAGGTAAGGCGAGTGTTTGGCGTCGAACAGCGGATTCTTGCCCTTGGGCAGCCCCAGCTCGCTGCGCAGATCGTAGATCGGCTGCGGCCACTTCCGGCTCACAAACCGCGCCAGCCGCTTGATCACCCGCCCGAAGCCCGGCACCGCCTTGTCCGCCCGCGCCATCCGTGGATACGGGGGCAAAACCGGAGGATCGAAAGCGGAGAAGAACGAGAGCGGCGCCAGCACATAGCTGGCCCACTTGATCCCCGTCACCTCGGCCACCAGCGGCCCCGCATAGTTCAGTTCGCCCAGCAACAGCAAATCGGCCCGCTCCGGCTTGGTCGCCGCATCCAGCAGATCATCATACGTCTCGCGCAGCACCGGAAACAGAAACTCGCGCAACCCCCGCTCCGTACCCTTGCGCACGTCGTAAATCATCTCCACCTGGATGGTGTTGGTGGGGTCGATATCCGGCCGAACCGCGTGAAATTCCAGCCCCAGCGGCACGATCTTCGGCTCGAAGACCGCCGGCACCGCCATCACCGGCACGTGCCCACGCCGCTTCAACTCCAGCGCAATCGCAATCAGTGGATTGATGTCGCCGAAGGTCCCGATGTTCGACAGAACAATGCGCAAATGTACGTCCCTGGGCCGCTCTTGGCCCGCAGCTATGAGGGTAATGCATCGGGGCCTGAGGCCGGCCCCGCCCTGCCGTCACGCCACAACCATCGCAAAGTGGTATCCTTGCTCCGTTCGACTTCCACACGGAGCCTTCCATGCCCAACCAGCCCAGCTTTCGTCTTCTCGCCCGGTCCTTCGCAGCCGCGGCCCTGTTGTGCGGCCTTCTCGCCGCCCCAACCCTGCTCTCCGCCCAGCAGCCCTACAAAATCCTCGACCGCTGGAAAATCGGCGGCGACGGCGGCTGGGATTGCCTGCTCGCCGATCCTCCGGCCCATCGCCTCTATCTCACCCACGGCAACCGCGTCGATGTGGTTGATACCCATACCGGTAAGCTCGTCGGCTCCATCGCCAACCTCCACGGCACTCACGGCATCGCGCTCGACACCGCCGGCAAATTCGGCTACATCTCCGACGGCGGCGGCAACGCCGTAGTCGTTTTCGACCGCGCCACCCTGGCCGCCGTCGCCACCATCCCCGCCGGCCAAAACCCCGACGGCATCGTCTTTGAGCCAGCCACCCAAACCGTCTGGGCCTTCAACGGCCGCAGCCACGACGTCTCCGTCATCAGCGCCACCAGTCGTACGGCTGGGGCCCCCGGCGACGGGTCTTCGTCGCTGGGGTGGAGAGTCGTCGTCACCATCCCGCTCCCCGGCAAGCCCGAGTTCGCCGCCGTCGATGGCAAGGGCACGATCTTCGTGAACATCGAAGACAAAAATGAGATCGTCCGCCTGGACGCTAAAACCGACAAGCTCACCTCCGAGTGGCCGCTCACCGGCTGCGACGGGCCCAGCGGCCTGGCCTTCGACATCGCCGGCGGACGGCTCTTCTCGGCCTGCGACGGCAAGAAAATGGCAGTGACCGACGCCAAGTCTGGCAAGTCACTCGCCACCGCTGCGATCGCTGACGGCCCCGATGGCGCCGATTGGTATGCCGCCCATAAGCTGGCCTTCGCCTCTTGCGGAGAAGGAGTCCTTTCCGTCATCGATGCCGCCGCCCCTGGCTATCCCACCGTCCAGAGCCTGCCCACCCAGCGCGGCGCGCGCACCATGGCATACGACTCCGCCGCCGACCGCATCTACCTGGTCACCGCCGAGTTCGGCCCCCGCCCCGACCCAACCCCCGACAATCCGCGCCCCCGCCCAACCATCCTCCCCGGCACCTTCACCGTAATCGTCGTAGGCCGCTAAACCGCCGCGCACACAAATCTGCTCGTCCCAGGTCTCGATTTGAGACCTGGGAAAGCAAGAACCCTTAACCGGCGGAATCCCCACGGAACCCGCTAACTTGCTAACTCGCTAACCCCGCAAAGCGGGTGCTAACTTGCTATTTGTCCGAAATCCTGGGAAAACCGCAAATCTCCCCTCCCCACAAAACCCCAACCCATGCGATCCTGAACACTCCATGAAGATCCTCCTCGGCATCCTCGCCATCCTCCTCGTCGCCGCCTCCCTCTTCGCCGACTACAAATGGCGCCAATGGATTGCCGCCCGCCGCCGCGACCGCCATTAACGCCGCAACGTTTCCGGCTTCTCCCGTTACAATTGCCTATAGGGAGCCGTCCAACCGCTATGCATCGTTTCTTTCGCCTTGCCCATCCCGTCCCCGCTCGCCCTGACCGCACCGGCCTGTTCCTGGCCCTTGCCGCTGCGCTTCTCGTGGCGACAGCCGCCCGAGCCCACGCCCAATTCGGCGCTCCGCCGCCCGGAACCCAGGTTCACGACACCTCCGCCCTCCGCCCCCCCGCCGGAGCCCGCGTAGCCATCGTCGAATTTGAAGACATGGAGTGCCCCGACTGCGCCAACGCCAACGTGATCCTCAAACAGGCCGCGGCCACCTACAAAATTCCCTGGGTGCGCCACGACTTCCCGCTCCCCTTCCATAGCTGGAGCATGAACGCCGCCGTCAACGCCCGCTGGTTCGACCTGAAAAGCAAAGCCCTCGGCGACGAGTACCGCGACCAGGTCTTCGCCAATCAACCCTCCATCTCCAGCCCCGACGTGCTCAACCAATTCACTCAAAAATTCGCGCAGAGCCACAACATCGCCCTGCCCTTCGCCCTCGATCCGCTGGGCAAGCTCGCCGCCGAAGTCAAGGACGATTACGCACTCGGCCAGCGCGTCGGCATCATGCACACCCCCACCATCTGGGTGGTCACCGCCAACAGCAAAGGCACTCCCTTCGTCGAAGTCGTCGACCGCGGCAAGCTCTACCAGCTCATCGACCAGGCCATCGAAGACACTAAGCCAGCCCCGCCGCACACCAAGTAGCCCGCAAATCTTCTTATCTTCTCTCGTTACAATGAGCCATAGGGAGCCGTCCAACAGCTATGTTTCGCTTCTTTCGCCTTGCCCATCCCGTCCCCGCTCGCCCTGACCGCACCAGCCTGTTGCTGAGTCTTGCTGCCGCCGCGCTTCTCATGGCGACAGCCGCCCGTGCCCACGCCCAGTTCGGCGCTCCGCCCGCCGGAACCCCGGTCCATGACACCTCCGCGCTCCGCCCCCCCGCCGGAGCTCGCGTAGCCATCGTCGAATTTGAAGACATGGAGTGCTCCACCTGCGCGCACATCAACCCGCTGCTCAAACAGGCCGCGGCCACCTACAAAATTCCCTGGGTGCGCCACGACTTCCCGCTCCCTTTCCACAACTGGAGCATGAACGCCGCCGTCAACGCCCGCTGGTTCGACCTGAAAAGCAAAGCCCTCGGCGACGAGTACCGCGACCAGGTCTTCGCCAATCAACCCACCATCTCCAGCCCCGACGTGCTCAGCCAATTCACTCAAAAATTCGCGCAGAGCCACGGTATCGCCCTGCCCTTCGCCCTCGATCCGCAGGACAAGTTGGCCGCCCTGGTCAAGGCCGACTTCGCACTCGGCCAGCGCATCGGCATCGTGCACACCCCCACCATCTGGGTGGTCACCGCCAACAGCAAGGGCGCGCCCTTCGTAGAGGTCTTAGACCGCAGCAAGCTTTACCAGACGATCGACCAGGCCATCGAAGACACCAAGCCAAGCCCCCCACACACCAGGTAGCCCGCAGGGACGATCCACCGGCCCTGCAAAGCAAAACGGCGTCCGCCGCGGCGGACGCCGTTCCCATTCCGCTCTAAACTTTCCCTCCGTCGCCGTCAGGGCGCGTAAGCGCCGTCTGCCCCACCGCAGGTGGTCAATCACCGGTCTGTATATTCACCAGCACCGGCGCCTCCGCCCCCTGCCCGCCCGGCGAAACCGTCTTGGTCTGCGGTGCCCGCCAGTGGTCGATGTGGCTGATCTTGTGCACGCAGCCGATGGTGCAACTGGGCGCGCAACTCTTCGCCGTCAAAAACTCCCGCTTCACGTCCGCCGTGGTGTACTCGGCCAGCGGCACGCCCGGATACCCGCGCTGCTGGCTGCAGTAGTGAACCAGCCCGTCCTCGCAGATATACAGGTAGCGCGACCCGGCCCGGCAGCGCCAATCGTTCGGCTGCCCCTTGGCAATCGCCTCCTGAAAGTGGTCAAACTTGGAGTAGTTGACCTTCCTCCAGTTGCTCATCTCGAAGAAGACCCTGGCCTCGTCCTCCTTCAGCGGTTTCAGTTGCCCGCTGCCGTCGTGGATAATCCCGATCGTCGAGGTAAAGCCCAGCGCCAGCGCCCGCCGTCCGATCACCAGCGCGTCGTTGGGATCCCTGAAGCCCCCGCCCACCACCGAGTTGATGTTCACGAGGAACTCGGCGTACTCGGAGAGCATCACCAGCTTTTTGTCCAGCACCTTCAGGCTCTTCTTCGACACTTCGTCCGGCTCCAGGTTATCGATGGAGATCTGCATGTGGTCCAGGCCGGCTTTGTTCAGCCGCTCGATCCGGTCAACATTCAGCAGGTAGCCGTTGGTAATCACCCCGGCAATCGCTCCGGTCCGCCGGATGCGCCGGATGATCTCGTCCAGGTCAGGGTGCGTCAACGGCTCGCCGCCACTGATGCCGATCATCGCCGTCCCCAGCCGTCCCAAATGGTCGATGCGCCGGACCATCTCGTCCAGCGGCACCGGCTCGGAGACCTTGTCGTACTCGTTGCAGTAGGCGCACGAGAGGTTGCAGAAGCGCGCCGGCACAATCTGCGCCAGCACCGGGTGGCTGGTGTGGGCCAGCGCGCGCACCACCATGGCATACTCGCGCGCCTTCCGCCTCGCCCAGATCCACCGCCCGCGCACCGTCTTTTTCCGGGGAATCGCCATCTCTTCTATTGAAACACAGCGCGAGGGCGGACACTAAGGGCGCGGCCAGCGTATCACTGTCTCCACCAGTTCGATATCTTAGCCAAAGCGCGATCAATGCGTCCTGGCGGGGGTGGTTGCATATGCTTCGGCAATCGCGCGGGGCGCAGACCCTTTCCTGAGATAAATTCTGGGGTATATTTGATACTGGTTTTTTCGATCATTTCTTCCTGGCTTTCAAGTATTTCGGTCACAATCGGGTCGCCGCCCTCGCCTCTGGCCGCCTTCTCGAACTCCTCTGCCCTTGCCTCCCACGAGATCGATAGATCCATCAACAACTTGGCCTCTTCCCGCCGGTCCTCGGCCTCTGCCTGGTGTGCGTGTTCAAGCAGTTGTTTAGCCTCCTTGTGGTGGATGCGGGCAATTTCGCGGTACTCGTCGGCTCGCGAGCTGTCCAGGAATGTGTAGACTGGTGCTTGATTCTGGTAATAGTCGTCTGACGATATCTCCTCGTCTGACGATATCTCCTCGTCTGACGATATCTCCTCGTCTGACAATCTCTCCTCGTCTGACATTCTCTCTTTGTCTGACATGTTCTCCTCCTGGCCGGCAAACATCCATAATAATCTGACTGGTCTATCGTTCAGTGCCGCCTCAATATACATGATCGCGGCTAGATTTTCAAGAAAACAGGCGAACGTTTTGCCCCTATTATGCTCTTTACTTGTAGTAATGCCAAACGCGATGTTCATCGCGAGTTCGGGTGAACCTGTGCAGGATGAAGCTGGCGAAGCCGCAAGGGTTTCCTGGGGTTGTCCGGAGGAGCGTTCGCCCGCACAATCAACAAGGGCGCCAACCGGTAGCCCGGCGGCGCCCTGTGCAGTGCGAAGGCCGCAAATCTTCAAACGTGGCTGCCGAACCCCAGCGCCTTTATCTCTTCCATCTGGCGCTGCAACTGCTCCATCTGCTGGCGGAGCTCATCCATTTGCTTCGGGTCAAGCTTGAAGTCTTCGGGCTTGAAGCTCTTGCGAAACTCCTCCATCTGCTGCTTCAGTTGGTCAAGCTGCTTCTGATCGATCTGGAAATCTTCGCCCTTGAGGCTCTCGCGCAGCACCTCGGCCTGCCTGCGCAACGCCTCAACCTGCTCGGGGCTGATCTTCAATTGCATCGCGTCTGCCTGATCGCGTAGCGCCTCAGCCGCAGCCTCATCGTTCCAGGCAAACTGTTGGACAAACTCCGGATCAATCTCCGCCACCACCGCCCCATCGCTCGCGGGGAAGACTTCCTCAAACTCCAGTTCGCCTTGCTTGTGCTTTGAATCCACCTGCAGGGTCAGCGTCTGCTGCTTCCTGTCGCGCAGGATCGTCACCTGCACCGGCTTGCCCTGGTTCGAGCGCAGTGCGCGGTCCCAATCCGATAGCGTCGTCACCGCGTCCGCGCCCACCTTGAGAATCACGTCGAAGGCCTTCAGCCCGGCTGCGGCGGCCTCGCTCTTGCGCGCCACCTGCTTGACCATCAGCCCGCTCGGCACGCCCAGGTACTCGGCCATCTGCCCGGTCAGCGGTTCCACCAATGCGCCCACATTCAGCGTGCTGCCGAAGATCGGCGTGCGGAACACGCTGGGCAGCGCCCCGTCGCCCCCGCCCGTCAGAATCCCCATCCCTGAACCCTGCGCAAACACATCCTCGCCGTTGCCGATCTTGTTCCAGACGTCGTGTCCCAACGCCTTGCGATCCGCCAGTTCCACCGCCAGCGTCTGTACGTTCCCGTCGCGGCTGATCTCCAGGCTCACCTTCCGGCCCGGCGGAATCTCCCGCAGCATTCTCCGCAACTGCTCGGCGCCCTCCACATTCTGCCCGTTCAGTTGGATCACCACGTCGTTGACTTTCAGCCCAATCTGTCCCGCCGGAGCGTCGTGATCGATCAGCGTAATCACCGCCCCGCGGACTTCCTTGAGCTTCAGCGCCTGCGCCTTGTCCTGGTCCACGTCCGCCAGGTCCACGCCCAGGTAGCCCTGGGAGCTCGATGAGTGCAGAAGCATCGGACTCGGCTCCTGCAGAAGTTGCATGATTCCTGTCGCCTGTGCCGGAACCCCAGGCGGCGCCATGGCCACCCACGCTCCCATCAGCGCGATGAACCCAAGACTGCGATACGGCCTCAAAATGTGCTTCATTGCTTCTTCTCCCGCGGGTCCATTCACTCCGGCCCGCACTCTCTTAAGACGGTGCAATCGCCGGAAGGTAAGGCGTTCTTACTGAATCTCCGGCACGCGGCTCAAGACTTGTCTCGAAACGGTCCGGATTTGGGGATTCTGGTCGGAATTGGCAACCGTGTGCAGCACCTGCCGCACGCTGGTATCGGCTTCCACCGGCTCCAGAATGTTGATGGCCGCGGTGCGAATCCGTGGGTCGCCGTCGTTCATGAGCGCCTCCAACACCGCGTCCCGCACCCGCACATCCTGCGCAACGTAGGGCTCCAGCCCCTGGAGCGCCTTCTCGCGCACCCCCTCATTCTTGTCGTAGCGCAGGGCCACCATCAGCGCATCGCGGATGCCCGCCCCCTGGCAACCGTGCCCCGCCCGGCACTCGGCCGCCAGCAAACCCACCGAGTCGTCCCGCACCCCCGCCGACGCCGAGTCCTCACTCGCCAGCATCAGCAACTGCCGGATCGCCGGGTCGTCCAGCGAGCCCTCCATCCGTTGCGGAACCACCTGGTTGTAGCGCACTTCCACCATCTCGCTGTTCGGCTGCCGCACAATGCTCGAAATATTGGCGATCTCCGCCGGCCCGGCCTGCGGCTGTCCTGTTTGAGTCTGCGGCGTTGCGCTCAGCGCCGCGGCCGTATGCGCCGCCCGGTTTTGCGCAATCTCGTAGCCGCCCAGGCTGCCCGCCCCGGCTCCGGCCACCAGCAACAGGCAAGCGGCCACCGGCGCGGCCTGCAAACTGGCAAAGTTGTTCATCATTCGCTGGCCCAGCCGTTCATGCCAGCGCTTCGGCGGAAGTGCATCCAGCGCCTCTTCCAGGCGCAGACGGGACCGTGCCACCAGGTTGGCCGTCGGCTCCATCACCGGATGCGCATTGGCCAGCACCTTCAGCGCCAGCAGCTCTTCCCGCTCCCTGTGGCAGTCCGGACAGCCCGCTATATGCCGCTCCAGCTCATGCGTCTGCTCGTCGGGCAGCTCTCCATAGGCCCCCGTCACAATCCGCTCGTGTGCAACTTCGCAATTCATCGTTTCGTCCTTCCAGCCTCAAAAAGTGCCACAAATCTCAACCAAAGGTCTGCTGTCCGCAGGACCTTACCGCAACCCCGCCAACTGTGTTCTCAACTTCTTTGTCGCTCTGAAGAGCGTATTTTTGGCGGTCTCTTCCGTCGTATTCAGCATCTCTCCGATCGTGCGCAGCCGGAGTCCCTGGTAGTGCTTCAGTTCAAAAACCATCCGCTCCCGCGGCGTCAGCTTGTCCAGCGCCGCCTGAATCTTCTCGCCCAGCAGCTTGCGGTCCAGCTCCTTGGCCGGGTTTGAAAACGACCGGTCGTCGGAGACCGACGCCAGCAAATCGATCTCGTCCCCGGAGCGGTCCACGATCACCGCGCGGTCTTCCCGCCGGGTCTTCCTTCGCCGCAGCCGGTCCAGGCAAAGGTTGGTCACAATCCGGTAAATCCACGTATAAAACGAGCACTCGAAGCGGAAATTCCCGATATACCGGTAGGCCTTCAGGAACGCTTCCTGGTAAATGTCCTCGGCATCGTGCTCGCTGCCCGTCAGGTGCAGAGCCAGCCGCAGCACCTGGTGCTCATACTGCCGCACCAGCGCGTCGAACGCCGCCCGCGAACCCCCTTGCGCCTCGCGGATCAACTCCATCTCCGGCGCGCGAGCCTGCGCCCGGTCCTGCCCCCGGCTCCCGCCATCCCGGTCCGTCCCGTTCATTGCCGTCGTCGCCGTCATGCCTGGGGAAAATTGTACCTTCCCTACGGCTGGCCAAGCCAAGGCAGCCGCAACTGCAACCGGGGAAGTGGAGTAGCTCACCGCATCCGTCGCCATCGAACCCTTGCTCCGGGGATAGAGAATTGTCCGCACTCCAACAGACGCGATACGCCCGCTTTGGTGAGCATTCCGCCCGACACCGCGGCCTCGTCCCGGACGCCCCCCAAAAGCTCCGTGCCCCATCCTTTCGCCTTGCCGGGGTCCCCGCGGACAGGTCTTCGTCCGTGGGGTGGTCGGGCGAAAGGGTGGGAAACCACAACTCTCGACCGTCCAGGTTTTTCAGCCTTCCACTATCCACAAAAGCTCCGTGCCCCATCCTTTAGCCTTCTTCCTGGCGAAAGGGTGGGAATCCACAACTCTCGACCCTCCAGGTTGTTCAGCCTTCCACTATCCACAGAAGCCCCGTGCCCCATCCTTGCGGCTTGCCGGGGTCCCCGCGGACAGGTCTTCGTCCGTGGGGTGGTCGGGCGCAAGGGTGGGATAGCACAAATCCCAATCGTCCGTTTTCGCCCGCTACACTAGGAATCAATGACCGGAAACCTCTTTGAAGCTCCCGACCCTCCCGCCGAGGCCGCCAAATGGTTCACCGCCCACTGCGACGGCGGTTCCCGCGGCAATCCCGGCCCCTCCGGCTACGGCGCCGTCGTTGAAGACCCCCAGGGCCGCGTCGTCGGCCGCCTCAGCGAGTTCCTTGGCGTCCAGACCAACAATTACGCCGAATACTCCGGCCTTTTGGCGGTGCTTCAATGGGCAATCGAGAACGGCGCCAAGCGCCTCCGCGTCGTCTCCGACTCCGAACTGATGGTCAAGCAGATGAAGGGCCAGTACAAGGTCGCCAGCCCCGTCCTGCGTCCCCTCTGGGAAGAAGCCAAACGCCGCGCCGGCCGCCTCGACCGCTTTGAGATGCGCCATACCCTTCGCGGCGGCAACCGGGAAGCCGACCGGCTGGCGAACGAAGCTATGGACAAGGGCATGGGAAGAAAGGCGTAGTCTACTTGTTAGAAGGCGAATTTTCTGTGGGAAACTTCCAACGATGAATCGAAAAGGGGCGCGCAGTGTGGGAGCCGAACGCAATTGAAGCAGGCTTGATTGCAACAGGGGTCACTCTTCTAGGGATACTCATCACCAACCAAGCTAAGGTGTCAGAGTTTCGGCAGAGGTGGATTGATGCTCTTCGTGAAGATGCAGCCACTCTGATTACGCACACATTCTTCATTCGGGGCGCAGAAGTGCGCGCAGAAGCGGACCTAAGCGAGTCTTATATTCAAATCAATCAAGTCTCGGCGAGGATACGGCTAAGGCTGAATCCTAAGGAGAAAAAGACTCACGCAATCATCGCCGCGATGAACAAAATGCAGAATGCAAATCATACCGCTGCCGAGTTCAACAACGTCAAAGAGTGCGTGAACGAGTTCACGACCGCAGTCCAAGTAGTTCTTAAAAAAGAATGGAGACGTGTTAAGTTTGGGGAACCGCTTTATAGAACAGTTCTCATTCTCGTGATCCTGAGCGTTCTATTCTTTTTGATAAACGTCTTGCATCAACACTCCTTGGCTCAATTGATAGGGCACAGCTAAGAACATTGCAAACTGAGGGCTGAACACGATGCCACTTAATGCAGAATTCAAAAAACATCTGCACTCACTCATGGTTGAAGTCTATGAGAAAACCATTGACGAAACCGAGCAGCACAAACGCGAAATTCTATTTAAGGCGCGTTCTACACACAATGCTGCGGCCACTCCCATTGCCTACAAGGATGCAGCGTTGCATTCGATGGAGATTCGCCTGAGCAAGACGATTGAAAAGTACATCGAAGCCGTGTCCGTATGGGGCTACTCAATTGATGCAGTGTTCGAGAGGGACATGACTAACGAATTCTGGAGCCTCACGGCTGGTCCAAATCAATTACAATTTCCGCCAGCGATCAGAGGACATCAGGTCCAGGCTGTTCAAGGATCGTATGCGAGAGAGCGTCAACGCCTCGCAGCCCAGCTTGTGAGAGAAGGAACAAATCGGCTTCGGGAGTTGAAGATGAAAACTCAAAATACAAACCGCGCAGTCGGCAGCATGACAACCAATGTCTTTAATGCTCCTATAGGAAACGCATACATCAATTCAACAGTTCACACGACCAACAATGTTACAATTACTGTGCCAATTCTTCAAGACATTGATCGCATCTCTGAGGGCAATCCTGAATTGCAAGCTGCGGCGCTAGAGCTACGCAATGCACATGCTCAAGGGACCAGTGTGGTTGAGAAGTTTCAAAAATGGGCAACACTGGCAATAACGGTTGGGGGACTAGCTGAGAAGATTCATCAATACTACCCGCATATTGCCGCTCTCATCTCCAAGAGATGAGATGACGCCGGGTGCCCCAGGTCCCGATTTTGGGACCTGGGAAACCACGAACTTCTCCACGCGGGCTCTTCCGTATTCCCTGATCCCTGCGGTGTGGCAGGTGGCCCGATCATCAACTCCGAAGAATCACCATGTGTCATGAGAAGCTGTGCCCCGTTCATCGCGGTCTTATCGCGATGAGCGGGCGGTTGGCCCAGTTTTCGCTGTTGAGACTTGGGAACCACGAACTTCAACCCGCCGTCTTTTTCTGATCCTTGATTCTTGCTTTGCAGATAATTTCGCGACTTCGTCGCATAATTAATTCCAGAGATTATCTCCAATTGTCCCGGTCGTTTTTCATCCGGAAGCGGCCAACATAAGCCGAAACTCAACGTAACTCCTTATCCTGGACGATTTTGCAAATAACTCCTTTGTTTTGACGATTTTACAGCGCAACCCTACCTGTAAGCTCATGAAAACAAGGAATTTGTTTACAAAATAGGGGTGGGGGGGGCAGGTCGCATATGAAAATCTACGAACCCAAGGCGGGAAGCGCGGGTGCCCCCATCCTTGCCGCAGTCTTATCGCGGCAAGGGTGGGAGACCAGGACCCTCCCGCAACCGGCTGTTCCCTGTTCCCTACTCCCTGTTCCCTGCCTCTATCCCTTCCGCCCCAGATCGTTCCTCCACGCCCGCCCGTCCCGCTCCAGCAGGTGATCAGAGCACTCCGGCCCCCACGACCCGGCAAAGTAGTTCGGGAAGACCTCCGGCTCCTTCTTCGCCCAGGCCTGCAAAATCGGCGTATACAGCGCCCAATTGATCTCCACCCCGTCACGGTGCGAGAACAGCGTCTGGTCGCCCAGCAGTGCGTCCAGCAGCAGCCGCTCGTAGCCGTTGGCGCTCGATTTGCCGAACGCCGCCTCGTAGTCGAAGTCCATGTTCACCGGGCAGACGGCCATCTCCGGCGTGGTGGGCACCTTGGCTCCGAAGCGCAGCGCAATCCCCTCATCCGGCTGGATGCGGATGGTCAGCAGATTCGGCTGAATCTCCCCGCACGGTCCGGCAGCGGCCATCCTTTTAAATAACAACAAGGGCGGCTGCTTGAACTGGATGCTGATCTCCGTGGCCCGCTTCTTCATCCGCTTGCCGGCGCGCAGATAAAACGGAACCCCCGCCCAGCGCCAGTTCTCGATCTCAAGCCGCACCGCCGCATAGGTCTCCGTGCCCGACTCGGGATTCACCCGCTCCTCATCGCGATAACCCGCCACGCGCTGCCCATCCACCAGTCCCGGCCCATACTGGCCGCGCACCGTGTTCAGGACCGGTATGGGCGGAATCGCCCGCCACACCTTCACTTTCTCCCGCCGCACGGCATCGGCGTCAAAGCTCGAGGGCGGCTCCATGGCTACAAAGCTCAGCAGCTCCATCACGTGGTTCTGCACCACGTCGCGCAGCGCGCCCGCCTTCTCGTAGAACGGCCCGCGCCCCTCGATGCCCAGCGTCTCCGCCGCGGTAATCTGCATGTGATCGATGTAATTCCGGTTCCACACCGGCTCAAAGATGCCGTTGGCAAAGCGGAAAACCAAAATGTTTTGCACCGTCTCCTTGCCCAGGTAGTGGTCGATGCGGAAGACCTGGTCCTCGCGGAAGACGGCGCTCACCTGCCGGTTCAGCTCGCGCGCCGAGTCCAGGTCGTGGCCGAATGGCTTCTCGATCACCACCTCCACCTTCCCCTGCTCCGGCTGCGCCATGCCCTCCGCGCCAAGGTTTTCAATGATCGGCGCAAAGTACTCCGGCGCCGTGGCCAGGTAGAACAGCCGGTTCGCGCCAATCCCTTTCTCTTTCGCAATCCGGTCCAGCTCCGCCTTCAGCCCCGCATAACCGCTCGCGTCGTCGAACTTGAGCGCATAGTAACTGATGCGCCCCACGAAGTTATCCAGCTTGGGGTCGCTCGCCTTCACGTCCCCAAACTCGACGATGCCCTGGCGCATATCCGCCGCAAACTCGCCGCCCAGCGGCCGCCGCGCCACGCCCACAATCGTAAAGTTCCCGGGCAGCAGACCCGCCTGCTCCAGGTGGAACAGCGCCGGCATCAGCTTGCGCTTGGTCAGATCGCCCGAGGCCCCGAAAATCACCAGAATCCCCGCCTCGGGAATCCTCTCCGCGCCCGTGGGAACCTGGGAAAGGTCCTCCGGCCGCACGCTCATCTGTATTGTCGTCATGCCCGCCTCGCCTCCAGCGCCCTTTGGGCGCCCCGCTTCCCGCTAACTGGCTAACTTGCCAACTCGCCCGCCGCGGCGGGCGTGCTAACTTGCTGCCTTCATCAGTCCTTCTTTACCGCATGTCCGCCAAACGCATTCCGCATGATCGCCAGCATCCGGTCGGTAAAGTTGTTCTCCTCCCGCGAGCGGATGCGCCGCATCAGCGACTCGGTAATCACCGGCGCGGAAACATTCAGGTCGATCGCCTCAATGACCGTCCAGCGCCCCTCGCCGGAGTCCTCGACATAGGCCTCCAGCCCTTCCAGCGTGGGATTCTTGCCCAGCGCATCGGCCGTCAAATCCAGCAGCCAACTGCGCACCACGCTGCCGTAGCGCCAGATCTCGGCGATCTGCGGAAGGTTCAGCCCCAGTTCCTCTTTCCTCTCCAGGATCGTAAACCCCTCGGCGTAGGCCTGCATCATGCCGTACTCGATCCCGTTGTGGATCATCTTCACAAAGTGGCCCGCGCCGCCCGGACCCACGCGCCCCCACCCCTTGCCGGCCGACGGCGCCAGCGTCTCGAAGATAGGCCGCAGATACTCGACCGGCTCCTTGTCGCCGCCGATCATCATGCTGTAGCCCTCCTTCAGCCCCCACACCCCGCCCGAAGTGCCCACGTCCACAAACTCGAAACCCTTCGCGGCAGCTTCCTTGTGGCGCCGCATCGAGTCCTTGTAATTCGAGTTGCCGCCGTCGATCAAAATATCGCCGGGACTCAACAGCGGCGTCAATTTTGCAATCGTCTGGTCCACCGGGTCGCCCTGCGGAACCATGATCCAAATGGCCCTACGGCCCTCTAATTTCTTCGCCAGCGCATCGAGTGTCGCCACGCCCACATTGCCCGCAGCCGTCAACCGCGCCACCGCTTCGGCGTTGAAGTCGAACCCAACCACCTGGTGGCCGCCCAGCCGCAGACGCTCCGCCATGTTACCGCCCATCTTACCCAGGCCAATCAATCCAAGTTGCATTCATTCCTCCCTTATCTATCTCCATTTGTCGTTTCCCGCTCGTTGTAGAGGTCTGGCCGCTGGGGTACAATTTACTAGAATCCGCCGCCCGCAGTGATCATATCAGGGAGCCTCGGGAGACTCTATGCCAAACGCATCGTGTGATATCGGCCTCATCGGCCTCGCCGTCATGGGACAAAACCTGGTCCTCAACATGAACGACCACGGGTTTAAAGTTGCCGTGTTCAACCGCACCGTATCCAAAGTGGACGACTTCCTCGCCAATGAGGCCAAGGGGACCGACGTCGTCGGAGCGCATTCCGTCGAAGAGTTGACCGGCCTGCTCAAACGCCCGCGCCGCGTCATGCTGATGGTCAAGGCCGGCGATTCCGTCGACCAGACCATCGAACATCTGCTGCCGCACCTTGAACCCGGCGACATCGTCATCGACGGCGGCAACTCGCTCTTTACCGACTCCAACAGGCGGACCAAATATCTGGCCGCAAAAGGCATCCTCTTCATCGGCACGGGCGTCTCGGGCGGCGAGGAAGGCGCGCGCTTCGGCCCCTCCATCATGCCCGGTGGCAATCCCGCCGCGTGGCCGCATGTGAAGGATATCTTTCAATCCATCGCCGCCAAGGTCGAGGATGGAACTCCCTGCTGCGACTGGGTCGGCGAAAACGGCGCCGGGCACTACGTCAAGATGGTGCATAACGGCATCGAGTACGGCGACATGCAATTGATCTGCGAGGCCTACGATCTGCTGCAGCGTGGCCTGGGCTTGACCGCCGATGAATTGCACGAGGTCTTTGTCGAGTGGAACAAGGGTGAGCTGGACAGTTACCTGATCGAGATATCCAGCCATATCTTTGCCAAGAAGGACGAAGATGGGCAGCCGCTCGTCGATAAGATTCTGGACACCGCGGGCCAGAAGGGCACGGGTAAGTGGACGGTGATCGGCGCCCTCGATACCGGCCAGCCTGTGACCTTGATCGGCGAGTCGGTCTTCGCGCGCTGTTTGTCGGCGCTCAAGGAAGAGCGCGTCGCCGCGTCCAAAATCCTGGAGGGTCCGCCGGCGAAAGCCCTCGACGCCGGCCGCGCCGCATTCATTGAAGATGTGCGTTGTGCGCTCTACTGCTCCAAGATCGTCTCCTACGCGCAGGGTTACATGCTCCTGCGAGCCGCGGCCAAAGAGAATGGCTGGAACCTGAATATGGGTGGCATCGCGCTCATGTGGCGCGGCGGATGCATCATTCGCAGCCGCTTTCTGGGCAAGATCAAAGAAGCTTTCGACAAGAACCCAGCGATCCAGAACCTGCTTCTCGACAGCTTCTTCTCCGCTGCGCTCAACCAGTATCAGGCGTCGTGGCGCAAGGCCCTGGTGTACGCCGTCGAACTGGGCGTGCCCACCCCGGCGTTTTCCACCGCGCTCACCTTCTTTGACGGTTATCGCGCCGCGCGTCTGCCCGCCAATCTGCTGCAGGCCCAGCGCGACTACTTCGGTGCCCACACCTATGAACGCACCGACCAGCCGCGAGGCCAGTTCTTCCACACCAACTGGACAGGCCACGGAGGCCGCGTTTCGTCCACCACCTACAACGCCTAGCGCAAACCCTGCGATAGGATGCGAGTTTAGGAGTTTTAGAAAACTCCCAAACTCGCAAACTCGCGCCGCAAGGCCTCCGCGCCCTCAAACCGGATAGCCTTCATGCCGGCAGCCTCGGCGCCGGCCACATTCTCCACCCGGTCGTCGATAAACAAGATCCGCTCCGCCGGCCTGCCCAGAATATCCAGCGCTCGGTGGTAGATCGCCGGCTCCGGCTTGCGCAGCCCCAGATAGCAGGAACTGAACGCCACCTGAAAGTATTTGCGTAAACCAAAATGCTCGAATCGGTACTCGTTCGTCTCCCGCGCCTCGTTGTTTAGCGCTCCAAGCATGTACTTACCGGATGCCGCAAGCTCTTGAAGAATGCCCAGTGCTCCATCCGGCTGCGGCTTCGACTGGGTAAGCATGAAAGCGAAAAACTCGTCGCAGGAAAAGCTGCGCAGCTCATAGAAGACGGTCGCGTCCAGGTAAGCCTTCATCGGGATCGCGTCCCGCTCCCACGCGTCGTCATGCGCAAGATGCCTGGCCTCGAAGGCTGCAAGATCGAGGTTAAAGTGTTCGATCGCCGCCGCGCGTTCGCGTTGGTCCCAGCCGTTGGTGAGCAGAACTCCGCCTACATCGAACAGGATTACATCAAAGGGGAACATCGGCCTCTCAGTTACGATTCCGCGCATTCATACGCTCGCTGAATAGTTAAGTCCTGGAGTTACAGCGGCACCGGTGGGTCTCTCCCCGGCCAGCCTGCAATCTGGAGCCTCTCTGCTCTACGCCTGCTTCGCCTCGCCGTCTCCACATTGGTACTTGGCCTCTATGGCCAGCACTTTCTTGAACCGCCGTACATATCGCTCTTCCGTGGCGATGAAATGCGCGCCAACAAAGGCATTCACCACCTCGAAGGCCAGCGCCGAGCCGATAATCCGCGCGCCCAGCACGATCACGTTCATTTGGTCGTGCTCCACGCCCTGGTGAGCCGAATACGTGTCGTGGCAAATGGCGGCGCGGATCCCCGGAATCTTGTTGGCCGCCACGCACACCCCCACCCCCGAACCGCAGATCAGAATCCCCCGCGGCGCATCGCCCCGCCTCAACGCCAAACCCACCTTCTCGGCATAGTCGGGATAGTCCGACGGCTCCGTGTTATACGCCCCCAGGTCCACCACCTCGTGGCCGGCCTGGGCCAGATATGCGCGAACCTCCTCCTTCAGAGGAAAACCCGCATGGTCCGAACTGATTACCAGCTTCACGCTATGTCGGCTCCTTTCAAGTAGGTCACCACGGATCAATGAACCAGATCCAGCCGCTAACTCGCTAACTTGCTAACTCGCTCGCGCCAGCGAGCGTGCTAACTTGCTGTCTTACTTTTTCACCAGCGCCCTCGCCCGCGTCGCCACATTCTCCGCCCCAAATCCCAGCTCCGCCAGCACCTTCGGCCCCGGCGCCGACGCTCCAAACCGGTCCACCCCAATCACGTCGCCGTCCTGGCCCACATACTTCCACCAGCCCAGCGTCGCTCCCGCCTCGACCGCCAGTTTGGGCACCCCTGCCGGCAGCACGCTCGCCTTGTACTCCGCCGTCTGCTCCTCGAAAATCTTCCAGCTCGGAAAGCTCACCACCCGCGCCCGAATCCCCTCGGCTTCCAACAACTTCGCGGCTTCCACCACTGGCAACACCTCGGACCCTGTGCCGATCAGCACCACCTGCGGGTCCTCAACATCTTCCAGTACATAAGCGCCCTTGCTCACCCCGGCGTACGCGTCGTGCGCGGCCGGATCGATCACCGGCAAATCCTGCCGGCTCAGCGCAAAAAAGCTCGGCCTCTTGCGTTCCAACGCCAGCCTCCAGGCCGCCGCCGTCTCGTTCGCGTCCGCCGGACGGAAGTCCGTAAGCCCCGGAACCGCCCGCAGCGCCATCAGGTGTTCGATCGGCTGATGCGTCGGCCCATCCTCGCCAAGGCCGACCGAGTCGTGCGTAAAGATGAACAGCGAGTGTACCTGCATCAGCGCCGCCAGCCGGATGGCCGGCTTCGCGTAATCGGAAAACACAAAGAACGTCGACCCGAAGGGAATCAGCCCTCCGTGTGCGGCAATCCCGTTCACCGCCGCGCACATCCCAAACTCGCGCACCCCGAAGAAAACGTTGCGGGCGGCCGGATCCACGTGAAAGCTCTCCCCCGGCTTGAAAATCGTCCTGGTCGACGAGGTCAGGTCCGCCGCCCCGCCAAACAGCTCCGGCACCGCATCGGCAATCGCGTTCATCACCGCTCCGCCCGCGTTGCGCGTAGCCTGCGCCTTGCCGGGCGCAAAGCTGGGAATCGCCTTTTCCCACCCGGCCTTGAGCACGCCCTTTTGCGTCCGCTCAAACTCCGCCGCCAGCTCCGGATTGGCCGCAGCGTAGCCTTCAAACAGCGTCTTCCATTCCGCCTCCAGCCCCGCGCCCCGATCCACGGCCTTGCGCCAGTTGGCCAACGCGGCGTCAGGTACATAAAAACTCTGGTCCTCCGGGAAACCGAAAAACTTCTTGGTCGCCGCCACAGCCTCCGCGCCCAGCGCCTCGCCATGCACCTTGCTCGTGCCGGCCTTCGGGCTGCCGTATCCGATCACCGTCCGCACCGCGATGATCGACGGCCTGCCGGTATCCGCCTTGGCCGCTTCAATCGCCGCCTCAATGGCCACCAGGTCGTTGCCGTCCGTCACCCGCTGCACGTGCCAGTGGTAGGCCTCAAAGCGCTCCAGCGCGTCCTCGGTATAACTCAACTCGGTCGGCCCGTCCAGCGAGATCAGATTGTCGTCGTAAATGAAGATCAGCTTGCCCAGCCCCAGCGTTCCGGCCAGCGAGGCCGCCTCGTGCGAAACCCCTTCCATCAGGTCGCCGTCGCCCAGCAGCGCATAGGTATGGTGATCCACCACCTCAAAGCCCGGCCGGTTGTAAATCGCTGCCAGGTGCTTCTCCGCGATGGCCATGCCCACGGCCATCGCAATGCCCTGGCCCAGCGGCCCGGTGGTCACTTCCACGCCGTCCGTGTGGCCGTACTCCGGGTGGCCCGGCGTCCGCGAACCCCACTGCCTGAAGCTCTTCAAATCCTCCAGCGTCACGTCGTAGCCGGTCAGAAACAGAGTCGAATACAGCAGCGCCGAGGCGTGCCCGTTCGACAGCACAAACCGGTCCCGGTCCGCCCACTTCGCATGCGCCGGGTTGTGCTTCAGCAGCTTGTGAAACAGCAGGTAGGCGATGGGCGCGCAGCCCAGCGGAGCGCCGGGGTGGCCGCTCTTGGCCTTCTCCACTGCGTCCACGGCAAGCAGCCGCAACGTGTCGATGGACAGTTGGTCAAGAGAGAGATCGGAGAGGCTGGAGATCATGATTTTCTTTCCTTAAAGAGAATCATACCTGTTTCATCCTTCTCAAATGGGATGCGCCAACTTTCCCGCACCCTGCCGGCTCCCTCCCGCATCCATTCATACATAGGGTCATGCCGGCAGGCGTGAAGATTGAGTAGCCTTTCGCCGCCAACAAGACCAGCCCATTTCAGCTCAGCGCAGAAATCTGCCCAAACAGCACAATCCGAACGAAGGAGATTTTCCCCTATGGCTTACCAACTCGCACCGCTTCCCTACGACTACGCCGCCCTCGAGCCCTTCATCGACACCGAAACGATGAAGATCCACCACGACAAGCACCACCAGGCCTACGTCAACAACCTGAATGCCGCACTGGCCAACCACCCCGATCTCGCCGCCAAGTCCGTCGACGACCTGGTCCGCGACCTGGCTCAGGTTCCCGAGGAGATTCGCGCCGCGGTCCGCAACAACGGCGGAGGCCACTCCAACCACACGGCCTTCTGGCATCTCATGGGCCCCGTCGGCTCCGATGGCGTCGGTGGCGCGCCCACCGGCCCCATCGCCGCGCAAATCTCCGCCGACTTCGGCGACTTTGAGGCCTTCAAAAAGACCTTCAACGAGACCACCGCCAAGCAGTTCGGCTCCGGCTGGGGCTGGATCATCTTCGTCGGCGGCAAGCTCAAGGTCATCTCCACCCCCAACCAGGACTCGCCCCTCACCCAGGGCCTCTACCCCATCCTCGGCAACGACGTCTGGGAGCACGCCTACTACCTCAAATACCAGAACCGCCGTCCCGACTACCTCGCCGCCTGGTGGAATGTCGTCAACTGGCACGAAGTCAACAAGCGCTTCACCACCGCCAAAGGATGAGGAACAGTTGTCAGTGGTCAGTTGTCAGTAAAACGACGCGCCCTGCAGGGGCTCCGGCTTGTCCACAAATGAGGGTTTCCTACCCATGCGACTCTTCCCTTTTCCCTGGCGCATGGGTGGGAAACCACAAACTTACCCGCGGTCGCTGACCACTGAAAACTGTCTTTCCGCAACTCTTTCCCAATTCCCGTGTCTAATCAGGCAGGAAGGATGCAGAAACCCTTGCGTACATTGGCTTTCCTCCCCCTGGCGGGACTTCTTGCCCTGATTACAGCGGTTGCTTCGGCCCAGGCCGGCAGCTTCGTCATCGCCCAGCACGGCCAGCCCGTCGGCACAGCCACCGTCACCTTCACCGCCGCCCCCAACGGGTACGACTCCACCTCGGTCGTCCGCATCGCCATGCAGGGCCTCAACTATGACCTCTCCAAAACCGAGCAGCTCACCTCGGCCAACCTCCTCAAACACGTCCAGTTGAGCGCCACAGTCAACAACTCCTCGGTCAACGTCACCGCCGCGCCCGACGCCGCTCAGATCCTCCTCAACATCTCCGCCGGCGGCCACAGCTCCACCACCCGCCTGGCCCCGCACCCCGCCGCCGTCTTCCTCCCCGACTTCGACCCCGGCGCCTACGACACCCTCCTCGCCCTGGCCGTCTCCCGCAACAACCGCGACCTCTGGGCCATCATCCCCAAACAAGCCGGCTCCGTCGCCCCCATCCTGCTCGCAACCTACGCCGACGAGCACGGGACCCTCAACGGCAAGCCCGTCACCGTCCACCACCTCGTCGCCACCATCGCCGGCGCCCGGACTGACCTCTTCTCCGGCCCCGAAAACCAGCTTCTGCAGGCCGAACTCCCCCAGCAAGGCTTCGCCCTCATCCGCAAAGGCTTCGTCCTCACCCCACCCGCCAAACCCGGCGTCCCACCGGCCCAGGCCGCACCCCCAACCCAATAGAGCGTTTTCTGTCCCCTATTCCCTATTCCCTACAGAGCCCTCCCCGCCGCCACCGCCGAAGCCCACGCCCACTGGAAGTTGAACCCGCCCAGTTGCCCCGTCACATCCACCGCTTCCCCAATAAAAAACAGCCCCGGCACGGCCCGAGCCTCCATCGTCCGCGCCTGCAACCCATCCGTATCCACGCCTCCCGCCGTCACCTCGGCCTTCTCGAAGCCTTCCGTCCCCGCCGGATGCAGCACCCACCGGTGCAGCCTCCGCTCGCAAGCCTCCAGCGCCGCATTCGACCAACCCTCCGGCACGCCCGCCTCCGCCAAAAAACCCGCCAGCCTCTGCGGCAACACCTCCCTGAGCGCCTGCTTCAACGCCGCCGCATCCCGCCGCGCCCCAGCCCGCATCAAAGGCCCCAACAAATCCAGCTCAGGCCCAAAATCCACCACCAGTTCGTCCCCCGGCCGCCAATACGACGATGCCTGCAACACCGCCGGCCCGCTCAACCCTCGATGCGTCACCAGCATCTTCTCCCTGAACCGCGCCCCGCCAGCCTCGGCCACCACCTCCGCCGCAACCCCCGCCAACTCCATCCATCCTGCCTCATCTCCGCCCAGTATCAGCGGAACCAGCGCCGGCCTCGGCGTCACCACCCCCAGCCCAAACTGCCGCGCCAGCTCATACCCCAGCCCCGTGGCCCCCAGCCTGGGAATTGACAGGCCTCCGGTTGCCACCACCAGCGCCTCCGCGCAAAACCGTCCCTGTGTACACTCCACGGAAAACCCACCCGAAGGGTCGCCAAACCCACCGGAGGTGGCCTCAATCCCGCGCGTATTCAGCACCACTTCCACGCCGCCCCGCTCGCATTCCGCCAGCAGCATCTCCACAATCGCCCGCGCCGAGCCGTCGCAGAAGAGTTGTCCTAGCGTCTTCTCATGCCAGGCGATCCCGTACCGCTCCACCAGCTCGATGAAGTGCCTCGGCTCGTAAAGCGCCAGCGCCGACTTTGCAAAATGTGGGTTTTCCGAAAGAAAATTGCCCGGCCCGCTGTGCAGATTCGTAAAATTGCACCGGCCGCCGCCGGAGATCAGAATCTTTCGCCCGGGCTGCCCATTGTGCTCCAGCAACACAACCCGCCGCCCGCGCTGCCCAGCCACCGCCGCGCACATTAGCCCAGCCGCCCCCGCCCCCAAGACAATCACATCGAATTGGCGCAGTTCAGGCGGCATAGGGTCCCGATAAGAATAGCCGCCGAGCCGCCGGTAGTCTTCCTGGTGCGCCCCATCGCGAATCTCGTCACATCAAGGGAAACCGTTCCCTCACCAGCCGCAACGCCTCTTCCGCCGTCCCAATCGCCCCCTCCAACTGCGCATCTTCCACCGTCCGCAGCATCTCCTTGAACCCCGCCCCCGGCACATACCCCGCCGCAATCAACTCCCGCCCCGTAATCAGCGGCCGCGGCCTCACCGTCTCCTCCGGCATCGACTCGTACCGCTCCCGCACAAACTCCCAGTTCTCCAGATTCCCGCTCCCCGCCAGGCAATCCATGCGGTGCAGCGCCAGATGCTCCTCAAACCTCGGAAGCCTGAAAAACCGCTTCAGCGTAGAAGCCTTCATCCGCCCCGCGTCCATGAACCGCATATGATTCTCAATCAGCGCCACAATCTGCCGCGTCTCCTCATTCGAAAACCGGAACCGCCTGCAAATCTCCGCCCCCATCGCCACGCCCACCTCCACGTGTCCGTCAAACCGGATCCGATCCGGCCCCCGCCGGAACGTCGGCGGCTTGCCCACATCGTGCAGCAGCGCCCCCCACGCCAAGGTCAGCGCGCACCCCGCCTCCAGTTGATCGAGCAGCAGCAGAGTGTGTGTCCAGACATCCCCCTCCGGATGGAACTGCGGCGGCTGTTCCACGCCCTTCATCCGCGCAACTTCGGGCAGCACCTCGGCCAGCAGCCCAGTCTCCTCCAGCAGCTCGAACGCCCGCCGCGCCCGCCCCTCGGTCAGCATCTTGGTCAGCTCATCCCGCACCCGCTCGCGGCTCACCGCCCCAATCCGCCCAGCCAGCCGGCACATCGCCACAGCCGTCCCCTCCTCGATCTCAAACCCGAACCGCGCCGCAAACCGCACCCCCCTCAACATCCTCAGGTGATCTTCCTCGAACCGCTCCTCCGCCCTCCCGATCGCCCGCACCACCCCCGCATCCAGGTCCGCCAACCCGCCAACATGGTCGATCACCGCAGCGCGAAGATCGTCCGCGCCCTGCAGGGGGTCCAGCAACAGCCCATTGATGGTGAAATCCCGCCGCCGCACATCCTCCTCGGCGCTGGTCGTATACCGCACCGCATCCGGATGCCGCCCATCCGAGTACGCCCCATCCGACCGGAAAGTCGCCACCTCCGTCACCACATACGCCGCCTCCGCCAACTCAGCCCCTGGCGCGCAAGCGCCGTCTGCCGTACCGCAGGTGCCCGCGTCCGCCCCACCGCAGGGGTCGCAGGTGGCCACCAGCACCACCCCAAAGTGCGCCCCCACTGCAAACGTCCGCGGGAACAGCCCCAGCACCGCCTCCGGCGTCGCACTCGTCGCCACGTCATAGTCCTTCGGCTCGCGCCCCAGCAGCAGGTCCCGCACACAGCCGCCGGCCAGATACGCCTCATACCCCGCCGCCCGCAGCTCTCCCACCACCCCCAGCGCCGCCTCGAACTGTCCCATCCCACGCGCCATATCTGCTTCTATTCTCCCCCGCGCCACCGCCAACTGGGAAACCAACGCACCCAACCCGCCCCGGCCCCGCTAACTTGCTAACTCGCTCCAACCGCTAAACTGGAACCATGCCCGGCTCCGGTCTCATCCTCGCCATCGAATCCTCCTGCGACGAGACCGCCGCTGCCGTCGTCCAGCGCGGCGCCCGCACTCTATCCTCCGTCGTAGCCTCCCAAATCGCCACCCACGCCCGCTACGGCGGTGTCGTCCCCGAGCTGGCCAGCCGCGAGCATCTCCGCGCCATTGTTCCTGTCGTCCGTGCCGCCCTCGCCCAGGCCAACGTCACCCTGGCCGATCTCGACGCCATCGCCGTCACCAGCGGTCCCGGCCTCGCCGGAGCCCTTCTCGTCGGCATCACCTACGCCAAGGCCCTCGCCTTCGCCAACGGCCTGCCCCTCATCGCCGTCAACCACCTGGAAGGCCACATCCACGCCGTCCTGCTCCATGAAAGAGAAGAGCAAGAGGCTTTGAAGGGTACGGGCTTCAGCCCGTACATTCAGCCGCCAAATGAGGAAGGGGCTTTAGCCCCTGAGGGAAATCTCCCTTCTGCCAACGAGCCTGCCCACGCCCTCGTCGTCTCCGGCGGCCACACCCACCTCTATCTCTGCCGCCCCGCCCACAACGCCTGGAGCTACTCGCTGGTCGGTCGCACCCTCGACGATGCCGCCGGCGAAGCCTTCGACAAGGTCGCCAAGCTCCTCGGCCTCGGCTACCCCGGAGGTCCCTGGATCGACGCCCTCGCCCCCCACGGCAACCCCAAAGCCATCCCCTTCGCCTTCTCTCAGATCAAGCCCAAGCTCCATCTCGCCGGCAAGCCCCCGCGCACCAAAGCTGCCCGCACCGCCCCCATCGCCAACCTCGACCCCCGTTTCCTCTTTTCCTTCTCAGGAATCAAGACCGCCGTCCTCCGCTACGTCGAACTCCACAACCTCCGCCCCCAAGCTGAATCCCGCCGCGAAGCGCTCTTCACTGGACCCGACGCCCCCGCTCGCCCCACCGTCGAAGATGCACTCGCCCAATGCGACCCCCAGACCCTCGATCTCATCGCCAGCTTCCAGCACGCCGTCGTCGGCGACCTCATGAAGAAGACCTTCGCCGCCGCCGAATCCCTCGCCGCCCGCCGCATCCTCATCACCGGCGGAGTCGCCGCCAACCGCGAACTCCGCGCCCGCTTCACCGCCGAAGCTGCCCGTCGCAACCTCCGCGTCGCCTTCCCCACGCTAGCTCTCTCCACTGACAACGCCGCCATGATCGCCGCCGCCGCCTGGCCCCGCCTCCAGGCCGGATCCTTCGCCCCAAGCGATCTCTCCGCCGACCCCTCCCTCGCCCTGGGCCGATGAAGCTTTGCCCCACCCCATCCCACAGTTGTACGATTGGCTCAACACCCGAACGACCGCACCCTACCAGCCGCCCCAACAGTGGCCCTCGCGTGCAGCGGTCCTTCCAGCGCCAGGGAGTGCCGGACCCATGACCACCAGCTCCATAATCCTCAAGTCAATGACCCTCAAGCCCATCACTCCCCTCATGAGCCCAGCACTCTGGATCGCAACCTGCCTGACCCTGCTCCTCATCGCCTGCGGCGGCGGCGGCAAAGTCACACCCCCACCCCCTCCCACCACCTATGTCCTCACCGTAAACTCGGCCAGCCCCGCCAGCAGCGTCTCCATCGCCGTCACACCCAGCGACAACAACAACTCCGGCAACGGCGCCACCAGCTTCACCCGCACCTATAACGCCGGAACCTCCGTCACGCTCACCGCCCCCGCCACGGCCGGCGGCAATCCCTTTTCCTCCTGGAGCGGGTGCACCACCGCCAGCACCGTCAACTGCACCGTCATCCTGAACGCCGGCACCACCGTCATGCCAGCTACACCGCCCCCGCGGTCACTTACTATGTCAGCGGCTCCGGCAGTGACTCGGCCAACGGCCTCTCCACCGCCACCGCCTTCCTCACCCTCCAGCACGCCGCAAACCTCACCCAGCCCGGCGACACCGTCTACGTCATGAACGGCACTTACACCAACTCCTGCCCCACCTGCGACGTCCTCGATATCTATAACCCCGGCACGCCCAATAACTGGATCACTTACCAGGCCTATCCCGGCCAGACTCCGCAGATTTCCTTCAACGGCTGGGAGGCCATCTTCTTTGAGCCCACGGCCGCCTACATTGAGGTAAACGGCTTCTCCATCCTGGGCAACAATTACAACGTAACTCTCCAGCAAGCGCTGAATCAGTCCACCACCAACCCCGATCCCGCCTTCGACGGCAACTGCATCTCCGCCGACGGCCGCCAGGGCACCGCCGCCGTCAGGCCCAACCACCTCCGTATCCTCAACAATGTTATCGGCGCCTGTGGCGGCGCCGGCGTAGGCACCGCCTGGTCGGACTACGTCACCATCTCCGGCAATACCATCTACGACTCCGCCTGGTACTCGATCTACGGAGCCAGCGCCATCTCAACCTGGCAAAACTGGAACTCCGACAGCTCCACCGGCTACAGGATGGTCATCACCGGCAACCGTATCTTCGGAAATCAGGAACTCATTCCCGTGTACTCTAACGGGGAAATCACCGATGGCGAAGCCATCATCGTCGACTCCACCCGTAACTCGGCCTACCAGCCCAGCATCGGCTTGAGTCCGTATACCGGCAGAACGCTGATTGCCAACAATGTCATCTACGCCAACGGCAGCGCTGCCATCGAGGTATTCGAGAGCGACCACGTCGATGTGGTCAACAATTCCAGTTACCAGGACGTGATCAATCCGCCTCTGACCGGCTGTGGAGAGATGAATCTCAACCAGGCCTCCGACGTCAACGTCATCAACAATATCTTCTATAGCGCCACCGGCCAGAATCCCGTCGCCGTAGTTCCCCGCACCACATCGTCGATCGTTCTGAACTACAACCTCTACTACAACGGAACCAACGCCGGCGATGTCGCCAACGGCCCCAACGACCTCACCGCCGACCCGCTCTACCTCGATCCCGCTGACTCCAACCGCTTCAGCGTCCTGCTCAGCGTATCCCCCTCCAGCCCCGCGGCGGGCTCAGGAACTTCTTACCTCGCCCCCTCCACAGACTTCGCCGGAAGTCCTCGCCCCGGTTCCAAAGGCTACGATCGCGGCGCCTATCAGCAGCCCTGACCCTGCCGGCCGCTAACCCGCCGCACGTTCAACTCGTCCCCAGCCACCACCCACGCCCCGCGCACCAGCAGCTCTCATCCGGCTGGTCGTTCCGGTGCAACCACCGGACATTGCGCCAATTCCCCCTCCGAAACGCCGCCGCCAGCGCCCGCCCCGCCTGCTCGTCCTGGGCCCCGGCGCAGGCAACAAACTGCACCCCGCACAGGAACCTCGCCGCATACACTCCTTCTGCCTTCCTGGTCACCAGTAGCATCGCGCCGCCCTCATCTTCCGGCTCCAGCGGAAACAGCAGCCGCCCCTCCGGCCGCAGCGCATCCAGCCACACCGCCAGCGGCTCGCTTGCGGCGGCGTTCACATACAGCACGTCGCAATCCGGCAGCGGCCCCTCGGCGCCACTCCGGCAGTGCACCGCCGCCTGGGGAAACTCCGCCAGATTCGCCCACGCCCGCGCCGCCAGCTCCGGCTCAATCTCATAGGCGTCCACCCGGCCCGCCTCGCCCACCAGCATGGCCAGCATCGCCGTGTAGTAGCCCGTGCCCGCGCCCACCTGGACCGCGTGTTCGCCCTTCCTCGGCGCCAGCGCGTCCAGGCACATGGCGTGCAGGCTCGGCTGCCCATTATTGAGCTTATCCAGCCTGTCCAGCCCCCGGCCTGCGCCCAGGGAGACGACCGCATCTTGGTACAGCGCCGCCGGATCGTCCGAAACGGTCTGCGCAAGGCCCCAGGAGGACGCAATCTTCCACGGAGCCGGCCCCACAAATCTCTCCCGCGGAATCGCCTTGAGCGCCGCCGCAATCTCGCTCCCGGAAGCAATGCCCGCCTGAGCCGCGATCCGATCGGCATAAGACTTTCGACAGGCCTCAAGTCGCCCGGCCCGGACTCCCTGATCCCCGGCCGGATGGGTCTGGTCCGGATGGGTCTCGACTGGATCAGCCCTGTAGTCCTCCATCTCCATCCTCCCCGCGCCGCTTCGGCCCGCACTTACCCTTTTGAGCGAACAGCCCCCCATTGATTATCGGAAGCTCCAGCCCGCCCCGCAACCCGCACGCCGCCCCGGGTACCCACCCCTTCGGCTGCGCTCAGAGGCAGGCTTTCGCGGCAGCTTTATCGGCTAAGGTCGGATAGATCCATCTACAATACAGTCCTTTATAGCTTTACAGTGATCCTCGCCGTCTCTCTTTTTCGCCTTCCTTCTGGCGAAAGGGTGGGGCACCACAGCCCCAAACTCGCCTCTAATCGAACTCCGAAAGCTCTTTCACCGGCGAAGCCACCCTCCCGGCCCGAACAATCCCATACTTCCAATCCAGAAACCCCCGCAACCCCTCCGGCAGCGATCCTGCCAGCTCCTGCCAGGTCATCACCTTCAACCGCACCCGCATCTCCGCCGACTTCACCGCCAACATCACCTGAAACCACGCCTCCCGCAAGTCCGGCCTGCGCTCATCGTGCACCACGCAAAAGCTGCACCCTTCCGCATAAGCCGCCAGCACATTCCGAATCAACTGATACCCCGCATACCCAGCCTCCCCGCCCACGGAATGACTGGCTCCGGTGAAGGGCACGGAGGAGCCCGGTTCAGAGAAGGGTACGGGCTTCAGCCCGTACGTTAGATCAACCAAAGAAGGACGGGCTTCAGCCCCTGAGAGAATCATTCCGTCAACCTCACCCGCCCCCTCAAATTCCTGCGAATAATCCTCCGGAAACTCCGTCGCCTCTCTCCGCCTCTTCACAGCCAACTCCACCCGCGGCAACAACTCCCGCTCAAACACCACGTCGAAGTCCCGATACCCCTCCACCACCCCTGCCTTGCACGTCTGAAAATCCCCCTCCGTCAGCTTCGCCTCCACCAGCAGCGATCCCCACCGCATATCCACCTCCGTGCGGTCGCTTCGTCCACCCGTCAGCGGCGCCCGCGCCCTCCACCCAAACACGAGTGTGTCCTCCCCATCCACTCCGAGAGTCCGCCGCACCGCAGGTGCCTCCGACACCCCCGGCGTGCAAAACACATTCATCAGCAGCGCATCCGAACTCATCGACGAGTCCAGCTCCCGCCACCTTCGCTCCGCCTTCGGCAGCGCCCTTCCCTGCGCATGAATCTTGCCGAACCGCCGCATCCACTCCGGCCGCGCCGCAATCGCCGCATACGCCGCATCGAAGAAGTTCCCGTGCCGCCCACCCTCCGGCGCATACACAATCACCGGCGAGTTGCCATAGCTCTCCACATGCGCCCGTCCCCGCGCCCATCGCCGGTTCCGCAGCCCCAGCTCCCGCCGCAGCTCGCTCGCATACCAGCTTGCCTTCGCCGTCGCCATCAAACCGTCACCGGCGCGTCTGCAACCCCCGCCGTTCCAAACACCCGCCGGTACCGCTCCACCTCGCCTGCCGGTCCCAGCGCCTTTTGGTAGTTGTCCGACAGCTTCACCGCCGGCCTGCCCTCCACATCGGTCAGTTTGCACACCAGGCTTACCGGATTGAACGCATCATCCCCCTGCGGATTGCAATTCCGAAAATCGTTGGTCAGAAACGTGCCCCATCCCGCGCTGAACCGAATACGCCGCTCGGCAACCCATTTCCTCTCATCCGCGAAGTCGCTGGCCCGTTGAAAATCCCCCGGCGCCGCCCCATTGCGCAGCCTCCCTCCAAAATACGCATGAAGCCCCAGAATCTGTCCCACATCCAGCGCGTCCGAGGCAATCAGCCGCTTCTGCCGCGGATCGCGCCCGTGCCGCTCCAGCCACGCAATATATTCGTCGCCTGCCACGTACGGGTCCTTGCTGTCCATGCGCTGGCCCGTCCAGTCCGCCACCCACTCCGGCGCACACTCCAGAAACTGCGTTGTCCCAAACGTGTCCGGAAGCAGAATCAGCAACTCCCCCTGGTAGGTCTGCTGCCATAGCTCAAGCAAGCGGTACTGCGCCGCCCGCAACTCCTCGTCGCTATCCGCCATCGCCGCCAGCGCCATGGGCAGCTCGTGCGCATTGGTGCCGATCGCCTCCAGATCGTGCTTGTAAGCCAAATAAGTATTTGAACTCCCCGCAAAGCTCGCGCCCAGCACATCGCTCATGGCCTTTACCACATACTCATGCCACAGGAAGCTGTGCCTCCGTCTCGTCCCAAAGTCGCTAACGTTCAACTGCGGAACCCCGCGTAGCCGCTCCATCTTTTCCCAAAGCTTTGTCTTCGCCCGCGCATACAGGATGTCCAACTCGAACTCGCTCAGACGCTTCAAACTGGCGCGCGTCTTCAGCTCGTCGATCGCCGAAAGCGCATAGATCTCCCACATCGTCGTCTCGGTCCAAAGACCGTGAAAGCTCAGCGACAATTGCCCATCCCGCTCGGATAAGTCGTAATCGGAGAGCCGGAAGTCCCGTTCCAGCCACTCCAGAAACGCCGGCTCGAAGATCCCTCGCCGCCCGTAGAACGTATTGCCCGCCAGCCAGATCAGCTCGGACTTGTGGAAGCGCAGCTTGCGCGTCGCCTCCAGTTGCTCCCGCAACTGCGCCAGGCCCACCATCTCGCCCAGCCGCGCCGCAGTCGTGCGATTGAGCAGCGTAAACGTCGCATGGGTCGCTGGGAAATGCTTCCAGATGAACTGCAGCATCAGCAGCTTGTAGAAATCGGTATCCAACAGTGAACGTGTGATCGGATCCAACTCCCAGTTATGATCGTGCGCGCGCCTGGCAACATTGATAATCACAATAATTCCACTCTACCTGATCGCCCTGCCCTTCTTTTGCTTTCCTATCCCAACCACAAAAGCCGGGCGCCCCTCGATACGGACGAAAGCTTTGTCAAGGCGCACCAATCCGGGCGGTGCGTGAGCACCGCTTGTCTTTCCAGAGGGGTTGAGGACCAAAACCCTGGGAGATTCACGCTGCATCACCATTCGGCGGGCATTTTGGCGCCCCACCAACCATCGATTCGGCCTTCAACCACAGGCCATGATGCTTCCATGTGGACATCCAGCCTACTGCCGGATGCGAGAGTGCTCATTCAAGGTCACGACCTGGCTCAAGCCGATCAGGGCCACCCGCGAGCTGCTCTCGATAAGGGCGATCTCTGGATAGCCAACGTTATGCCGCAACATCCAGCCGGGGTCCTCGCGGACAGGTCTTCGTTCGTGGGGTGGAGTAGGGTCGCACTGCCAACTTCCTGGCCGCCGCAACCTTGGCCACGCCTTTCGGCTTGTGATGGCAGCGGGCCGCATACTGCTTGCGAAATCCTTCATCCAACCGAGTTACACTCTGCGCCGCTTCCACCCATTGCGCCGCAGCTCTCGGCTGACCGTCGACGGCGCCCGATTCAGGGCGGCGGCAATTGCCGCCGTCCTGAAACCCAACTCCAACTGAGCCTAAATGTAAACCCGCTCAGATAAACTCAACTGCTCATAGCGCTTGCCCATGCAACATCATCCCAAATCGAAATGTTGCACTTCGAGATTGAGCGCGGCGAGTTATCGCTTTTCCCAGGCTTTCCAGCAAACCGGCATTTCCACGGTCTCTTGCAGTCGCCCCCTGCACTCAGGCGGCAATCTCCGTCATGGCGCCAGTCCAGTTTTGTTCGAGCTCCTTGAGCGGCTTGTTGAACTCATAACTGGCGTGCTGGCTGCCGCGGGCGCGAATGCCGTGCTTCTGCATCAACCGTTGCACACGCTGCTTGGCCACGTGAATGACTTGAGCTTGCAACTGCCGCCAGATGCGCGGCCAGCCGTAGGCCCCACGATTCTCAGCATATGCAGCGCTGATGTGCACCAGCAGCGCTTAGTCGCTGAGATGCCGGCGCCTGGCGTTCTCGCACGATGCGCCTGCACTCAGTTGGATAAGGTCTGCTCAACCACTCCCAGGCTGCGTGCCGCCGCCGCCATGCTTGAACTCAAACGTGTACCGTCCCCGCTTTGCCTTCGTCATTTTCGCTTCTCTTTCGCTATCAATGCAGCTTGCCAAGGGATACGTTTTCGCGGGCAAGGTCGTATTGATTGGTTTCATTTAGCGAACTTGATAGCGTGATATGCGTCACAGTCTCCCCTCAACTGTTGAGTATATAAAAAGTCGATATCTCTGATTGGATCTCTTGCTCGGCCAACTCTGAGGGGCTCCCAAGGCGGTGTGACTTTTGCAGAACTTCTTAGTGTCGTCTCGAGGATTGGCTGACGGTCGTCCGCAAACTACTCTAGCATCGAGAGCCTGGCGTCCAGTATTTGCTCTGGCTCTGGCAACAACCTTCTTATGTGGGGGTTGCTCAAAGAAAACTCATCGGAGCGTGGAGAGTTATGTTGCCTCCCTGACCCTCCAACAAAGCCTTTCGCCCGCCATTCCTCTGTCCAGACCATCAACCGAGACAGCCAAAACCTCAGTCTTTACCTTCACCGAAGCGTGCGCACGCGCCGCGCAATTCGACAAAGAACTCTCAAGTGAACTGGCTGATGCGGCTCAATTGCAAATTGACCTTCAACAAGCGCATAGCGCGATTTGGCCTCGCGTGGATACGAGGATGTATTTTCAGCTGCCGTTCGGTGGAAATTACTCGGACATACAAAAGTTCAACGGGGGCGTCTTTTTCAACTACGACTTGGATAAGGCGCTATTTTCTGGGGATGCAACTGCCGTGGCGCGCGCAGGAATCGAAGCTAAGCGCGAAACAATCGAGCAGACGCTACAACAACTCACTCACGATCTGTTTCTGTTGTTAGCGAACCGAGAGGCCTTGAAAACCGAAGTCGCATTGCGCGGCGTGATTAAATCCCAGTCTTTGGATGCGCTGCAGACAGCAAATGTCTCGGCGCGAGCAGGCCAGATCAAACCCGAACGCATCTACGAATATGAATACCAGTACGAGATGAACACCCGCCTTTACCAGGAAGCCGTTCATCGGCTTGCCGATATGAACCGCACCCTCGGTGATCGGCTATTTATCGACGGAGCACAGGACATCGTAGTTAGCGACTTCCCGGAATTGCTGGCGTCAATAGACGAAGTTGCTCCTGCAACGGACCTTAATGAGGCCTTTTTCGACGCGTTATGGGCAAAACGTCACGACACAAAGCTGCTGGAAGCCCAGCTCTTCATGAAGGAGATGGCAATTATCGACCAGCGCCGCAAACGTATTCCAAAAATCTCCGGTGCGCTCGGCGCGGGAAGCAATAGCCTGAGTTCGAGCTATACTCAAGCGCCCTTAGTAGTTCAACTGGGCGTGTCTATGCCCCTTATTGATTTTGGTGATATAAAACGCGACATCAGCAAGGCCACTATCGATCGCGACTTAGTTAAGCGGGATATCACCCTGCTATTTGTTCAGATTTACCGTAACGTGAATGATGCCTCCGCATCTCTTTCCGAGTCCATCGAAGCCAGGAAAGCGGCGGATGATTATTGCAATCAGGTCGCCCGACAACATGAAGCTAATCAATATCTCGTGACAGCTGGGTTAGCAGATACCATCGACATGCTTGCTTCTAAAGAACGCGCCGGTGAAGCAGAGATCGAGTTGACGCGAGCACAAATGAACGTCACTAATGCAGCGGCTGAATACGCTTGGACCTCCCAGCTGGATGTTGTTTCTGGGCTGGACAACATGGTGCTGGCGCGGTTAGGCCATAATCCATTCGCCAGCAGTAGCAAAGCTAAGTAGGGCAAGGGAGGATGGTGCTTACAGGGTCGGGAGCATCGCCTAATGGGTTCTTTATCTGTGGATGTCAGTCTTGCTTGGCTGCCGGGAGGCAATTTATGGACGGAAACGTAGGCCATACATCGGAGACCTTAAGCCTGCGTCCGCTTAGTCGTATCGAACTTGATGCGCTTGTCGCTATAATGCCATCTTGGCTGCATCAGCGGGCGTGGGATATTCCTGAAGGTGCTGATGCTGACTTACTTTGGGAATATATCGACCGCCAGGGCCTAGGCGGTGCGCTCGGCGCGCTCGCGGTAGCGAACCTTATGCCCGCATGTGAGTTAAGCGAACTGGCCAAGGCGCGATATTTCAGCAATATGCTCTACTGCGAACAAGCCAGAAACACGTGCCGAAAAATCCTCGCCACAGCCCGAAAGCACGACATTCCGATTGTTAACTTTAAGGGCCCTGTCCTCGCGCAACAAGCATACGCCGATCCAGGTATTAGAGCTTTCGCGGACCTGGATTTGTGCGCCCGCTCTCGGGCAGACGTCTTCAATCTCCTGGATGCGCTGGGCGCCAAGGTTGACGAGGACAGCGATCATGAAGGTATTGTTCGTCGAATGCGCGCTCCCGGCAGTGTTCTCGCCACATTTGACGGGTGGGAAATCGAAATTCGGTATCCGACCAGGGAAGCGACAGATCCGATGCTCGATCTGCTGTATCGCTACGACTATGGTTCCAACCCGGCTGAAGACGATTGTTTTGCTTCTCCAGACCCTGCATGGCATTTGGTTCTGCTGGTTTTGCATTTGTCTTGGTACCACTACTACTCGCGCTTCGTTTGGTTCTTGGATTTGGCGGCCTTGGTTTCGCGCTTTCGGAATCAGATGGATTTCGAGTGGGTATTGCAGGAGTCCAAGCGTCTGCATGCGACCAATCTTATCGCTTTAGCTAGCTGCTTTTGCCGAAAGAATATCGACCCTTCATTTCCAGAGTTTCCGCCCAATTCGGCTGCGTGGAACTATCGGTTTCTCTGTCTGGTGACAGATCCCCGCACAATCTCCAGCGAGAAGTTCTCCCTTCATCAGCGAACGCGCAGGGGACTCCTGTACATTCTTTGGCTTCGGGCGATCCGGTTCTTTCTCCTTGCCGACCCTCCGCCGCGATATCTTCCTGATTGTCCGCCAGAGCGATGGATGATTGCTACAATCGTTATTGGGGGGCGGTCGACCGGGCCTGTGATGCGGTTGGCGGTAGGTATGGTTGTGAGTCTTCTGTTTCGCCCGCTGGCAAGGCTCTCAGCTCAAATTGCGAGAATGACTGGAGGGGAATCTTGACCCTGAAGAGAATGCGAACGCTCTCCGCTTGGCTGGCTGGCTATTTCGCTTTAATCGGCATCTTAGTTTTATCACCCCAACTCGTGGCGCAGAATCCTGCGGGATCCCTGCCCAATGCTGCCGCCAATACCGAATTAATCGAGGCTCGCGGGTTTGTCTTTCCCAAAAAGAAGATGGTCTTAAAACTGCACTCCGGCGAGCATGTGACCGAGATTCTGGTATCAAAAGGAGAGCGAGTTAAAGTCGGCCAGCTTCTCGCCCGAATAGATAACCCTGCATTGTTGACAACGTATATGGACCTGATCGGCAAGAGGAACGATTACGAAGTTCTTCGCGATGAAGTTGATGAGTGCGCCTTGGAGTTGACACTTCAACAGTCCGACCTCGATAAGCAGAATGCAAAAATCAACACCATGCGCAAGGCAACGGACACTATATCTAATTACTCGATCGACAACTTGATGGTGCCCCTGAATGAAAAGTTAAGCGAGCTTGAGGATAAGATCAAGACCACTACTATGCGACTTGCGCATTTGCAGGCTCGGTTGCGTGCCCAACGGGAAGCGGCAGATTTGCTGGAGCGAGAACTGGAGGCGACCAAGCTCCGCTTGGGGCAAAATATGCAAAGAGCGCCGTTCGGCGGGATTGTCGTGGAACGGGCAGTCGATCCAGCATTGCTATCACCCGAAGACGTAATCTGCGAGGTGTGGGACGACAGTGCTTTCATCGTCGAACTAGAGATACTGCAGCACCAACTCACATATGTGCGTACGGGGCAATCAGTGATTGTCGCTTTAGATTTCGGGCGTAGTCAGACTGTCCGCGGGTTTGTCGAATCAATAGAGGCGGGAAGCCTGGTGCCGCCGGTTTCCGGCCCTCCGAAATTCAAGGCCATCGTCAAGTTGGAGAAGACAGTCCCTTGGCTTCGGCCGGGGATGCAAGTTACTGTCCGAGTTCAACCAGGGGGGACAAAGTGAGCGGAGGCTCGAACGATACCCAGCCGTTTATCAGTCTGCGCGGAGTCCACAAGAGCTGGCGAGCGGGCGGCACACGTATCGATGTGTTGCGTCACATCGATCTGGATATTCGCGCGGGAACGTCCACTGTGATCGTTGGACCCTCCGGGTCAGGCAAATCAACCTTGGTGCATGTTCTAGCGCTTCTTACGCCGATTGACAGCGGCGAGTATTTGTTTAACGGATCCAGTGTTTACGCCGTCAACAGGTGGTGGGATGTCGGAATTAGACAGAGTATCGGAATTGTGTTTCAGGATGGCAAACTCATCCAGAATCTTACTGCGCTTCAGAATGTATGCGTTCCTGTATCTCACAGGGGCATATGGCCGCGGCAACAGAAAAAACTGGCGAAGCGTGCTCTGGCTCAGGTAGGTCTTTTAGATCGCCTCGATAGCTATCCTAATCAGTTAAGCGGAGGAGAGTTGATACGATGTGCTATCGCGCGGGCGCTGGTGACTGAACCTGTCCTGATCCTTGCAGACGAACCGACCGGAACTCTGGATTCCGAAACCGGGTCGACAATTAGTGATCTGTTATTTGGGGTTGTTAAGGAACAACGGACACTGGTTGTCGTCTCACACAATCCCCTATTGGCTGAACGCGCTGATAGGGTGGTCAGCATTCGCGACGGTATCCTTGATGAAGTATAGAGATTACTCGCCGAGAGCAGGACGCCGGTTAATGGCATCTCCGAAAGCAACAGGGGACAGAATCGCAGCGCGTCTGGTCTGTCTATTGTCGTTGACCGGCCAAGGAATGTGGAGCAACAGATTCCAGCTTTCTCTCACGTTGATGACGATGGCTGTCGGGTCTTTTGCGTTGTCGCTGACGTTCTTCCTTGGCGAAGGTGCGCGCATACGTCTTTGGCAGGATATGGAACATCTCATGGGGGATTGGGTCATCGCTTCTCCTGGTGTAAGACAGGATAGCCACCTTCTGGAGACGCGTCTCCGCCCGGACTTTACGCCTGAGGACTTCACGTTTGTCAAAGATCATTTGAAAGATGTAAGACTGGTAGCGCCCATGTTCCAGGCAACCGAACCGGTCACTTTTCGCAGCATTAACCGAGTGATGGCGGTTGACGGGGTAACCGTTGAACTCAGCAGAGAACCGCTATTCCTTCCGATAAGAGGTCGCGGATTCTCAGACGCCGGACACCAAGGGCTTGTGTGGGAATGCTTGCTCACCAAGTCTGCGGCTGAGGCATTAGCAGTGACAATAGAGGACGAGCCGACCATTTTCATCGACGGTCGACCCTTTCAAGTAAAGGGTGTGACTCAAGATCCTCCGGGAGCGGATGATTTCTTTAAGGCTCGCATCACTGTTCCATATGAAAGTGCAAATGTTCTATGGCTTCCGTCCGGCACGATAGGAGATATTTTGGTTGCATGGACTAATCTCGAAAAGATGGACGAAGTCGTTAGCGGCTTGCGCTCCTCCTTGGAAGTCTGCCGCGGCCCGGATACCTTTTTTCTCTCTTCATCTGAGTTTAAGATTCAAAAGAGCAGGAGCATTGTCGCAAACTTCATGGCATATGGCCAAGTGGAAGCGCTATTCTGCATCGGGATCGCCTTCATAGGCGTAATGAATGTCATGTTGACGAATACTGCTCGAAGAAGCAGAGAGTTCGCAATTCGCATATCTATGGGCGCCAGGCACTCTGAAATTCTGGCAGCAGTCTTATCGGAAAGCTTTCTACTCGGCATTTCGGGAGCGTTAATCGGAGTTGCGTTGTCTGTGTTACTTGCTCCATATGTTGGCCGGCTATTGCAATCCAAAATCAATGAGGTCAATCAATTGCTTCCTTATTATGGTCTAAAGGGATTTCTCTACCCGATTCTTGTTTGCGGCTTGGCAGGACTGATCGCTGGCGTCATTCCCGCAGCAAAAGTCCGACGGTTGGATGTCCTCGCGTCCCTCAGGAATGACACATGAGAACACGACGTAACCTATTTAGGTCCAATTGGACAGAGCGTATTTCATAAACAGGTCCGACCGCTCCGCCGTTCGTAGCTTCGACTCTTCCGCCTTGCAGCCAGACTTCAAAGTCCAATATGCCTTATAGGGCATGCCCGGCAAAGGCATGATTTACGCATCGCGCGACGCAGTCCAACCGAGCTTTCCGATGATATCCGCATCGCCCTTCGCAGCCCAGTCTTTTATGGTCCGTGCCACACATCCACCACAGCACTGGCCACGTTCAATGAACTTGCATGTCAGGCACTCTTCGTAGATGCCCATCCTGCGGATTCCGGACAGTCTGCTCGTATAGTGGGCCCGAAGCTCCGCTTCGTTCTGAAAATTCAGGATGCGAACATTCTCGCAGTCGCTCAGCGGGAAGCAGGGCCACGCCGTCAAATCCGTCCCTACATCAATTGGATAGCTACAAACCGATTGGAATCCGCGGGAGTTAAGGACTAGCTTACCAAGGCTCTCTTCCGCGAACATACACAACGGAAAGCCGCAGTCAAACGAGCCGAGCACATTTCGCTTTTCTAGCTTACTCAACTGCTCGACCAGCCGCATGCCGATGGCCTTAAAGGATTTGCCGTCAAGGAACGAGTTTACGGTTCCAACGATCGGGGACGCCAGCCCCAGGCGCAATCCTCTATCAAGTCCGGTTTCGTCGATGAGATCAGGAATAAACTGAAGGTCAAACTCCTCACGATAAATATTGAAGCCACAGCTGCCCTGTAGCCCGGCAATCCTCATGCTTTCCTTCGCATGTGCCAATTGCGCCGTCGTCTGAAGATTCGGTTCGTTGACGTTGAATAAGAATTTGAGTTTCCATTCCGCTGTTGGAACTGATCGAATCGCATCCTGAATTCCACGTGGCCACAGTCCGTTTGTGAACACCAGCGTTTCGAAGCCGCGCTGGTGAGCCCGGCTGACGATTTCAAGGAACTCAGGATGAAGAGTAGGCTCGCCGCCTAAAAGTTTCAGCAATGAAATCTTACTACTTTCAAGAAAACGCAAATACTTTTCATAATTGTCCAGCGAGATATGTTGAGTCGTCGGGCCAGTCTGCGTGTCAGAAAGATTAACTCTTGATCTGGCGAAGCAGTACGGACAGGCTCGATTGCACGTGTTGGTAATGATCAAGTTCATTGTTTTCTCCTACTGCGACAAAAACGTCAAAAAAACTGGCGGCCTACGTACTGCTAACACATATTGACAGATCCCTCTTCACAATACTCTGACGGTCAACGACTTTGCCCTCGTTCAGTTCGACAACAAGGTCCGCCATCTTCCTTTTGATATCCAACGTTCTTCAGAACGATTCCTTCTCGAAAGGCGCGGGAGATACGGCGTTTGGTAGTTCACGCCAATGCGACTCTTGAGCCAGAAAGACGATGACGGTCGACAGATACTCCACCAGAAGCGCCTGCAAAAAAATAAGGTAACACTCGGTCAAACGCTCAAACATCTGCGCCGGACCTCAGCCAAGACTGATTGAGTCACGTGGTTTTCTATCGCGACCACTTCTTTCAGTCCCTAGATCCGATTGCTTTTGCTTCTTTGTCCTCCCCTTCATCCTTCACATGCCCGCGCCAGATTTGGTAGCTATTCAGGGCGATCTCCGCGTGCGACTTGGCGAATTCGCACCCATATTTTGTGTCGAAGACAATACCATTCTTCGGATCACTGGCACAACATCCGCCATCGCAGAGAAAACGCTCCCAACAACCATTGCACTGGGTCTCAACCTGCGATTTAGCGGCACGGAATTCCGCGAGTTTGGCGGGAAGCACGCCGGCGCGGACATCTCCGATGCTTCGTTCAGCGAAGCCGACAAACCCTTGGCATGGAAAGAGCTTTCCCTCCGCGTCAACACAAATCACAGAGTACCCCGCACCGCAAGATCGGCAGGGCGCCGCTCTCTTCAAGTGTATCCACGCGCTGAGGATTCCTACCGGCCCCTCGAAGTTCTTCAAGAGTTCGCCTCCCTGCAAACGCGACACTTCCGCGGTCGCAATCTCCTCAAGATCCTCGAGATACCGGCTGCGCAGAACTTGCAACTCCTGCTGTTGGAAACAACCCAGGTGCCTGCTTTTTTCAGTGGGGATTGCCTTATATTGCTTCACCCCCCGCTTCCGCCAGTACCGGGCAACATCCCGCAAGCGGGCGTCACCCGCAACTACGCTAGACACTGTGCACTCCGGGGCATCCTCCACGCTGCTGACCATGGCCCTGTAGCGCCGGAAATTCTTCAAGGCGATACGATGCGTCGGTTTTCCATCGGAGAATCTTCTGAAGGAGTTGTGTGTGGCGGCTGGTCCGTCAATACTAAAAGACAGGGATATCTTCTTTTCCAGGCATGTTTTTAATTGTTCAACCGTCGCCAGCGTCCCATTCGTGGTGATTTGCGCTTCAATTTTCACTCCCGTGCCGTCCGATCGGTCGCGCAGATAGTCCATGAACTGCATGGTTTCGTCGAAATGGAGAAACGTCTCGCCAGTTCCGAAATCCATGCTGACTGTTTTAAGGCCGGCACTCATGCTAAGGATCAGGTCACAAAGCGGCCTCCAAACCTCCGGCTGCATGAACTTGGAGCTATGGCCTACACGGCCATATCCGGTAACGCAGTATCTGCAACGCAAGTTGCAATCCTGAACAAAAGCCAGGTTCCAAGTAGTGGGCTGATAGAGCTTCGGCGACAGAGCGGCCTCTTCATTTCGTCCGTCGGGGCTGCTGACCACAGCCGCAGATTGAGGGTTAGACATTTTGCCTCCTCCTGAAGACTAACTGACACTTCCAAGGATGCCATTACCGTTTCGACCACCGTTTGCGGCGGCATCTTCTCCATGCACAAACGCAGTTTGCACTGGCGCAGCCGCGAAGTATTTGCACAGAACGGGCACCGGCCCGTGCGAATGCACCGCATCGCTGGATATCCCCAAACCTCTGGACAACATAATTGTCAAACGCCGCTTTTCGCCCATGTTACCTCTACGCTTCCTGGCCCTTCTTCTCCTCACGCGACATCCAGAAGTGTTCCGCCAGACAAGCTCCTTGACAGAAGCCGCGATACCATAACGCACAACGCGTGCATTCCTCGGCATATGGCCGCAACATGAGGTCGCGGATGAGCTGGGTGTTATGCCGGCCAGCGTCTGCGAAGCTTGAGAATTCCGTTATCTTAGGACCGCGTACAGCAATTCCGTTGCACGGGAAGGTACTTAGATCCGGATTAATCGTCAAATTGCGCGAGAAGCCATCGCGAAATACCGCGCATGCCGAGCGGATAGTTCCATTGGAAAAGATCCGCCGCAGGGATTCAGGCCTCAGGGCGCACAGCGGGAATGGCTTGCTCAGATGCAAACGGAGCCCGCTGTTCGCAGCATCGCTGTAGAACCCGGTTAGTAGGTCTTCCAGTCGCCCGCCGACGGCCCCGACTGCGTCCCGACTCTTGAAGTAAGCATTCGCGCCTTCTGCTCCCCTGAAGGCCAGGCCATAATTAATCTGCTGGATCGAAAGCCGATGGGCCAAGTCAATTATCGCGCCCCACTCTGCGGGACCGCTTTGTTCCGTCAAAGTGTATCGAATCATCATCTGCACCCCCCCCGCTTGGGCGGCCTGCAGATTCTTCTCAAAAACCTCAGCGGCAGATTGAGACGCTTCCATTCGTTCCTGGTCGTAATGCGCCACCAGTTCGCGGATCGCCGGTGTCACGATATATTCTTGTAGGCTAACGGGATACAGGCAGTTGCTAGTTAGGCGCACGGACATCCCACGGCTTTTCGCCATTTGCAAAAGCTGCGGGAAATGCGAGTAGGTGGTGGGCTCACCACCACAAAGCGAAATGCAGTCAACGCCCTGTGCCGCTGCCCAGGAGAGGGCAATCGTCAAATCCTCCAGTGACATGTCTGCCGGAAAACCCTTGGAAAAACCCTTTGCATAACAGTAGCTGCAGGTCAGATTGCACCGATACGTGGGGGCCATGAGGATCTCCCTCCCCGTGAGAGGACTCGCAGAACTGTGACCGGCCAGATTCGCCATTTCCAAGGCTAGAGCACCTTGGCCACAATCTTGCAACTCCTCGATTACGTCCGGGATCACTCCTGGTATCGTCAAAAATCGCTTCAGAAGATGCGGATTCGACTCGGCCTCGCGAATCACAAGTTTTATCCCGCGGCGCAGGCACGCCCAAGCGTTGCCCTGCCAACTGACCAGAGCGGAATCTGGTACAGGCCGTACAAAAGAAGGTTCAAGGGCTAACCATGGATAACGATGGATCAGCACATTGCGCGCAGTCTGCCATACCGCCTCGCTAACATCGGCCATGCTCATGATCAGCAGGAAATCTGCTTCCGGCGACTCCTCTTCCGTCAGCAACACCACGCCCGCTTTGCGCGTTGCCTCGAGCGCATCCTCCAGGCACGCTTTGGCCAATTCCAATCTCATAGGGCAGACTCCATGAGGCTACTAACAAGCTCCGGCAGGGACGCCAGGTTCTTGCCCAGAACCAGTTGATAGGCCCGGCACTGCTCGATTAACCTGATGATTGCCTGGGTCTGCTCCGCCTTTCGGAAAACATTCGTAGGATCCAGCACCTGGCCTGTGACTCGGACGAACGCTTCCTCCATTGACAGCGGGCTTACCACATGTTCGCTAACACCTGGCCCAATCTGCAGGAAAAGCATCAGAGCCGGCCGCAACCATGGGTTCTGCCTCAAGGGTGTCGACTTCGGAAGCGCAATTCTATTCTTGCTTTTGCTGGTGGATTGCAAAGTCAGCTCCAACTCTACGAGGGTTTTTGGCGCTTTCCCCACGACCCGTGGCGCACTTTTAAACCCGGTCACTTGAATGCCCTCCTCACTTGCATTCAGCACAGAATGCTCATCGCCGAGCAGTTCGTAGCCACCGCGCAACAACGACAAAGCAGTTGTTGTTTTGCCGCAACCGCTAGGGCCCATGAGGAGTACGCCCCGGTCGCGTAAGGCTAATGTAGCCGCGTGCAGGCAAAAGTGCCCCTGAGCCCGCACGGTCATCACCCTCACCAAATCGGCAATCTCCTCCAAGGGAAAATACCGCCCGTCAAGCGTGTTGAGTTTGAACTGCACCGGGCCCGAAGGTAGAGTCGCCTTGATCACTTTGGCGCGCAACCGGCCCTTGCGCGCAGCTAGCTTGCTACGACGGGCGGCCTGCGTGGCAACCAGCAGGCGCACATCGGTTGTGGTTGAAAACCTCACTGACGCCAACAGGTCAAAGGGTCGCCAAAAGGTTTCGACTCCGTCCCACCGCATGTGCACGAACTGATCGGAGAAAATCGTCTCGCATGGAGGAGGCAAACTCAGCCCCTGCTTCATCGACGCCCCCTCTCCAATCGCCATAATGATCTGCTGATCCTGCCTGCGGTCGATCACGTTTATCTCAACTCGGCATTGTTTTCGCTGATCGGCCACTGAAGCGTTATCCGGGTAATACGCTCTGATTTGACGCCGAAGAAAGGAAATCACATCCGCGGATTTGGAGCTCACCAAGACCGGCGCCCCGGCGAATGTGAAGCGCATTGAATGCCAATATCCCTCCTGCCCACCGTCCGGCCTGGCCTTGAGCCATAGGCCAACCGGATCGCAGGCACTTTCAGGAATTGGTAACATTGTTTCTCTCTTTCCGAACGAGGATCGATCCGAATACCCCACCATTCAACGAATCACGCGAAAACTCCTTTGACCTTATACATGGCGGCGCCTTCACTTGAAACTCGCAGGATTGGAGTTCTGTACGCTCTGAGAAGCGACGACGCGCCGCAGCCCGGAGAGGCCGCGCGTCGCCAGCAACGCCGAAAGAACGACAGAACCGCTCTAACTCCTGCTGTTCGATCTTCCACCAGCTTGCGAACGCTCCTGCTTCTCAATGTATAGACACACCTCCGCTTGCCGATCGCACCTTTCTTGCTGAGCGGCAAGCACATCTTCTGGTTCTTCGCCCGGCCCAAGGCTGTAGCGCCCGTGTACAAGCTGTAAGACACTTACTAGGGGAACGCTTGCCACCTCGTCAATCGTTCGTGCACGCCGCAGCCCGGCTCCGCCCGACTGCTGTCTTAGTAGTAGTACTGGTTAGCGACCAAGCAGCCCGTTGCAGAATAGGAGTTACAACCGCCGGCCGAGCCCACTACCTGTGTAGCGGCCGCGTGCTTGACCACTGTGGGCTTCACGTAAGCTTTCCTCTTCAGCACAACATCGTTGTTTTCATTTTCCATTGACTTGATTTCGTTTTCCATTGTTCACTTCCCTCCAAATTGGCTAATCGACTTAGTCACGCTCTTGCGGACAATGCCCGCCTAAGGCAGCGTCTGTTCTGCGCCCTTGAGCACACCTTCTTTTGTCAGATAATCACGTGTTTCTTCAACGTCGGCAAAGGCTTGAACAATAGAGCACTCGTATTCCTCAACGAGTCTCTCGGCGATCTGCTGGTCTGTTCTGCCGTCAAGTACCCCTCGGAAGAACGACGACGCGGTCTCGTTCAAGACGTAATAGGTTGAATCCACCAAGTTCAGCAGAACCAGGCTATTTCCCAGGTTCTTCCAAGTAACATTCGCGCTAACCTGTGATTTCGCGTGGTTGTGGGCGTTGTCAAAGGCGGGAATGTCCTCTCCCGGAATTCCCGTTTTGGCCAGCGTTGTTTCCATAATGACCCCCAATAAACCACGACACAGACATGAGGTTGTGTCCGGGCGGGATGGCGCGTCTGTGATGTCCATCACGTATGCCGGGTTTGCTGCTTTGTTTTCACACTGACCTTGCCCGCGCAAAACGTATCCCTGGTAGTCTGTCGGAGATTGGCCTTGTTACCAAGTTAGGCTGTTTAAAATCAATAACCTACGTAAAGCGTCGTATTCACAAGATGTTGATTCTAAAGAATAGGAAATCTATTCCCGACAGACCCTAGCAAGCTGCTCTGATAGCGAAAGGAAAGCGAAAATGACGAGGGCAAAGCGGGGACGTTACACGCTGTCTTGCGCATCGGGGATTAAGCTGGTCCAGTACTGCACATCATTGCCGCGGTGAAACAGAATGCCGTACTGCCTCGGCCAGCCTGCCGATTCGCAGAATGGTCTATCCCCAATTGAAAGCCAGCAGTGCCCCTGGTCACGATCCGGGCCGAGCTGCATGCCCACGTTCAGGGTAGGACTTATTCCGGACCGGCGCGCCCAATCCAAGACAAGCAGGCTCCGGAACAGACATCGTCTCCGCCACATCCTCGGGAAGAAATAGGCGCAGTATTCACCAGTCCTGGCGATCCAGCCGTCTGGCATCTTCTCTGCCAGGTGACAGGTATCGGCAGCCAAAGGGGACATGCACAACAACATTTCTTCGAAGCTCGCTGATTGCCTTATAGTGCGCTCGACGTAGGTTCCCCGCCGCCAGCAATGCCGAAAAAACGACAGAAACGCTCTAACTCCTGCGGTTCGATCTTCCGCCACCCGGCGAACGCTCCTGCCTCTCGACGCACAGATACACGTCTGCTTGCCTATCGCAACTTCCTTGCCGAGCAGCAATACTATCCTCTTGTTCTTCGCCCTGCCCAAGTCTGAAACCTCGTGTACGGCTGTTCGATCACTAACCGTGGGAACACTTATCGCTTCGTCAAGCGTAGCATCAGGCGAGCACGACGTGCACGCATCGCGGCCATCGCATATTCCACCGCACAAGCCCCTATCTCCACCGGAAGATGCGCAGAGAAACCGCAAACGGCGCCACGAACCACGCCAGCAGAATCCCCACCGGAGCAATCATCTGCCCCAGGTTCATTCCTTGCAGCATATTTCCTCGCAGTGCATCGATGGCCGCCGTCAGCGGCAGTGCCCGCACCACCGGCTGAATCATCGCTGGAAACCGCGTCGCCGAAAAGAACACTCCTGACAATATCCACATCGGGAGCATTACCAGATTCATCAGCCCCGAGGCAGCTTCCATCGTCCTGGCCCGCGATGACACCAGCAGCCCCAGCGCTGAAAAGGCCAGCGAAGTCAGCAGGCACAGGAATCCCAGCTCAACCAGCGACCCGCGAAACGGCACTCCAAAGACCAGCCGCGCAAACCCCAGAAACGCCGCAACCTCGATGACCAGCATGGCCAGCCGCGACAGCAGAAACGACGCCAGATACTGCCAGCGCGGCATCGGCGATGCTACCAGCCGCTTCAGCAGCTTCTTCTGCCGGGCCTCCACAATCGCAAAGCCCAGCCCCCACATCGCCGACCCCATCAGGTTCATTCCCAGCAGGCCCGGGACCACAAAGTCGATATACCGCGCCCCCGTCTCGTGCACCAGCTCGTTCTCAGCGCGCACTGCCTCACGCCGCCCCGCCGCCGTCTGAATCGCCCGATCGGCCACCATGCGCGCCGTCCGCGCATCTGGATTGGTGTCGTCGTACTTGTACGCCACCCCGTCCGGCCTCTGGATCGCAAGCACCAGAATGCCTCCCGTGGCCAATGCATGAGTGCCGGCCGCCTCGTCCATCGTCGCCGCGGTCAGCCCCTTGTCCGAGGCCAGCGCCTGCGTCAGTTGCGCCGTGGTCGCGCCCACCTGCAGCACATCCGCGGGCCGGTTGCGAAAGGCGATGCCCAGCCCTACCGCCAGCAGAATCGGAAAGATGAAGATCCAGAAAATCGCCTCCGGCTCGCGCAGAATCAGCTTGAAGCGCACCATCGTCAGTTGATACAGGCTGCTCAGCTCCAGCTTATTCATCGCGCAGATTCCTTCCCGTGAGCTTCACAAACACGTCCTCAAGCGACGCCGAGTGGGTGCGAAACTCGCTCAGGTGCAGCCCCTGGCCTTTCAGCGCGGCAAAGATGCGCGGCACCGCCTTGTGCAGCTCGCTCACTGAAAGCTGGTGCAGCCCCGCATCCACGCGGTGCGACTGCACCCCTGGAATCGCCCTCAGCGGACCCGCATCCACCACGGCGTGACCGGTCGCATGGCCGCCCGCCTCACCGCTGCTTACGGCGAACTCCACAATGTCCTCCCCGCCTACCGTGGCAATCAGTTGCTGCGGAGTCCCCAATGCAATCTCCCGCCCATGATCCATAATCGCCACCCGGTCGCACAGCCGCTCCGCTTCTTCCATATAATGCGTTGTCAAAATGATCGTCCGTCCCGCCTGCTTCAACCCTTCCACCACATCCCACAAGTGCCGCCGCGCCTGCGGATCGAGTCCCGTCGTCGGCTCATCCAGAAACAGCAGCTCAGGGTCGCCCACCAGCGCGCACGCCATGGCCAGCCTCTGCTTCTGCCCGCCCGACAGTCCTCCCACGCGCGCGCCTCGCTTCTCCTCCAATTGCGCCGTCCTGATCGACTCCTCCACCGGAATTCCGCGCCTGAAGAAGCTCCGGAACAGCCGCAGCGTCTCCTCGACCGTCAGCTTGTCAGGAAACTGCGTCTCCTGCAGTTGAATCCCGATGCGCTGCCGCAGCTCCTTGGCTCCCGTCCGCCAGTTCAGCCCCAGAACTTCCACCGTCCCGTCATCGGGCGCGGTCAGCCCCTCACAAATTTCAATAGTCGTCGTTTTGCCCGCGCCATTCGGTCCCAGCAACCCGAAGCACTCTCCCCGCGCAACTTCCAGGTCCAGGCCATCCATCGCCTGCACATCCGCAAAGGCCTTACGCACTCCGCGCAGCAGCAACGACGGGCCGTTCCCTTCAACTCCTGTCCCCGGAGCCAGCACACTATTCTGTGTCCCATCCCTCATCGCCCCAGACTACCGCATTCTTCCCGTCAGCTCATTAAAGAATCCGCGAAGATCCTCAGCCGGGCAACACAACCTGGGTGCCCCACCCTCGCCGCGTGTCGCCGCGGCGACTTCTTGCGGCTAGGGTGGGATTCGAGGGAGTTTCCCGTACGCCGCACTCCGGGTAAACTAGAAGGATGGCGGAGATTCAGCGCAGGAAAACACCTACGGTCGAAATCGGGCAGGTTCGCGTCGGCTGGGAGGTCCCGGTCGTCGTCCAGTCGATGACCAACACCGACACGGCCGACATCCCCGGCACCATCGAGCAGGTCGCAGCCCTGGCCCTTGCGGGCTCCGAGATCGTCCGCGTCACGGTCAACAACGAGGACGCCGCCGCCGCCGTTCCGCACATCGTGGAAGGCCTGGACAAGCGCGGGCTCAACGTCCCCATCGTGGGCGACTTCCACTACAACGGCCACCTGCTGCTCAAAAAATTCCCCGCCACGGCGCGCGCTCTCGCCAAATACCGCATCAACCCCGGCAACGCGTCCATCGGCAAGAAGGATAACGACAATTTTCAGGTCATGGTCGAGTGCGCCGTCGAAAACCAGAAGCCCGTCCGCATCGGCGTCAACTGGGGCTCTCTCGATCAGGCCCTCCTCACCCGCATGATGGACGCGAACAGCCGCCTTGCAGACCCGCTGCCCGCTCGCGACGTGATGATGGAAGCCATGGTCGTCAGCGCTCTCGACTCAGCCAAAGCCGCCGAGCGCTACGGCCTGCGCCACGACCAGATCATCCTCTCCGCCAAGGTCTCCGGCGTCCGCGACCTCATCGACGTCTACACCAACCTTGCCGCCCGCTGCGACTACGCCCTCCACCTCGGCCTCACGGAAGCCGGCATGGGCGCAAAAGGCCTCATCGCCTCCACCGCCGGCCTTGCTCCTCTGCTCCTTGCCGGCATCGGCGACACCATCCGCGTCAGCCTCACTCCCAGGCCCGGCGGCGACCGCACCGAAGAGGTCCAGGCCGCGCAGCAGATTCTGCAATCCCTCTCCATCCGCAGCTTCATGCCGCAAGTGACCAGTTGCCCCGGTTGCGGACGCACGACGAGCACTTACTTCCAGGAGTTGGCCGAACAGATCCAGACCTACCTCCGCGCCTCCATGCCCGAGTGGCGCAAGCAGTACCCCGGCGCCGAAGAACTGAAGGTCGCGGTCATGGGCTGCGTCGTCAACGGACCCGGCGAATCCAAGCATGCGAACCTCGGCATCAGCCTCCCCGGCACCTTTGAAGACCCGAAGGCTCCGGTCTACATCGACGGCAAGCTCTCCACCACCCTCCGCGGCGACACCATCGTCGCCGAGTTCAAGCATATCCTCGACCACTACGTCCAAACCCACTACGGGCAAGGAGCGAAGAGTTCGGAGTTGGTGGGGGCGCGGTAGTTCTTCCCTCACCCGATTGAGTGGCGTAAAATCGGTTGCCATGAAAACTGCCGCTTGCTTTGTACTTCTTTCGGCTACTCTCATTTCCGGTCTGCTTGCGCAGACGCAAACACCCCCTGCCGGAATTCCGCCGACACACCTCATTAGGATTTCGGCGAAGGTTGCGAAAAAACTGCTCCTACAAAAGGTTGAAATTTGCTATGACCCCCGACGCGCCTGGGCCTCGCGCGTCACAGGTACCGTCGTCGTGGCAGTTGAAATTGATAAGAATGGAAATGTTCTTCATCCGACGTTTGTTTCTGGCCCTACAATGTAGGGCGTCGGTTCTTGATGCAGTTCAAAAATACTACAAATACAAACCTTATCTTCTGAACGGCAAAGCGGTAGATGTAGAGACAACGGTCTCGGTCTTCGTCGGCCTTCAGTGTAATTCTCCTACACCTTATTGGATTCATTGATTTGGGGGATCAAGCTTCTGTATCTGTGGCAATCTCCTTTCCTTCCCGGCTGATTCGCGCTAGGATTGCGGCAATCTTCTTTGGAGGCTTTTGTGGCGCTGCGCCGGATGGGATGGGTTGTGCTGTTGGTGTTGGGTTGGCCTGCCGTGGCCCTTGCCGCCTCGCAAAAGCCCTGCTTGACCGCCGACGAAGCCTCCAAGCTCGTGAACAAGGACGTGTGCGTCACGGCGCACATCTATGACGTGGTGCAACTTCCCGACGGAACTCGCTTCCTGGACGTCTGCACGCCCCAAACCCCCGACGAAGCCTGCCGCTTCACCATCATGAGCCTGTGGGAAGATCGCGACGAAGTCGGCGAGCTGCGCAAATACCGCGACATGAACGTGCAGGTTCGCGGCATCGTGCGGCCCATGCATGGCCGCGCCGGCATGGTGCTGAGCCATGCGCGCCAGTTCTACGGCGGGCCGCCCAAATTCAAGCCCAACCCCAAACTCGTGCGCGGCTTCAGCGCCGACCAGAGCCGCCCTCCCGTCAACGACCCCAACCTGCGCTCGCAGGGCGGACGGCGCGCCTTCATGAATACACGGGATCAGGAGACCCGGCCCGCGAAGTGAAGTTCAGAGGTCAGGGGTCAGAGATCAGGGAACAGAAAGGCGCGAAATCTTCGCCTGTATAGGGTGCGCCGGAAACGCTGAATGTTCGCTTAAAGGGTTGCGATTTTGGGCTAATGTTTGCCGATAGGGTTGTACTTCTTTGAGGGGTTGACCTTTGAGGGTGCCTGAAAATTGCGGTTTCGCCGCTGGAATAGTGCCGAATCGAGCGATGGGGTTGTCGGAAATTGAACCGTGATTTTGCGGAAGCGGCTCAAAGGAACGGGAAACGGGCGTAAGGTATTGAAAATGCGAGTGTTTTCTGCGTTCTTTCTCACTGTATGGTTGCAGCAGTGATCAGACCGTCTCGTCGAGCGGCGGCGCAAACCTCGCCCCCATGCGCAGAATCACGCCGGAGATGACCAGAAAGATCAGCGTAGCTCCCAGCCCCACCCGCAAACTCTTCGTGTGGTCGGAGATCGCTCCGATAATCTGCGGCGAAAACGAATCGCCAAAGAAGTGGATGCAGAACAGATTGATCGAAATGGCCGTAGCGCGGACCGGCGCCGAAACCGAGTTCACGATGGCCGCGTTCAGTGGTCCGGTGTTGAGAAAGAGAAAGAACTCCGCGGCAAACAGCGCCGGAATGGCCCACGCGCGCGGCCCAAAGAAAACCAGCACGCCGCACGGCAGGGTGAGGGCAACGCTCCAGAAAGACAGCAGATACAGTGCGCGGTAATTCGTCCTCAGCCAGCGCTGCGCCAGCCAGCCTCCCACCAGCGTTCCGGCAATGCCGTCGACCACCGTGATCGCGCTCACGGCCAGGCTGGCGTTGCCCACCGAGAGCCCCGCGGACCGGTGCAGAAATGTGGGAACCCACGCCGAAATGCCCCCCATCGCAAAGGTGAGCGTCGCCAACCCGAAGGTCGCCGTCAAAAAAGCCGGATTGCGAAACAGCCCCAGCACCGTTGAACGATCTGCCGTAGCCCGCACGTGGTCGCTCGCGCCCCGTTCAGGCTCGCGGCCAATCCATCCGTACAGCGCAGCAATCGCCAGGCCGGGAATGGCGCAGAGAAAGAACGGCGCGCGCCAGCCCCACAGTGTGCCCAGTTCCCCGCCCGCCAGGTAGCCCAGCGCCGCACCCACCGGAATGGCCAGATAGAAAATCGAGAGGATCCGGTTGCGATCCCGTTCGGGATAGAAGTCCGCCAGCACAGCCGGAGCAAAGATGCCGAAGGTGGCCTCGCCCACCCCCACCAGCGCATGGCGTGCGTAAAGGGTCCAGTAGTCGTGAACCCAGGCCGTGCCCAGCGTGGCCACGCTCCACAGCACCGCCCCCGCGATGATGAGCGGCTTGCGCCGAAAGCGGTCTCCCAGCCAGCCGGTCAGCGGCGCCACCAGCATGTAGACCACAAACAGCGCCGTGGTCAGCGCGCCCATCTGCTGGTCAGTCGAGTGAAACTCCCGCTGAATCAGCGATACCTCGCCAGGCAGAATGTAGCGGTCGATGTAGTTGAAAAGGTTCAGCCCGATGAGCAGCAGCAGCGTCCCCATAGCGGGGCTCCATCGGATGCGCTTTGGCAGGGTTGAAGTCGGCAAGAGCCCTCAGTCTCCTGAAATCTGCTGGACCGAGTGTACACAATCCCCGGAAGCCTCCGCGCAGCCTGCCCCACCGCAGGTGGATCCAGCGAACCTCAGGGCGCGCAAGCGCCGTCTGCCCCACCGCAGGTGGCCGCCGGCCGGGGCCAGCGCGCCTCTACCGTGGTCCCGATGCCGCCCCGCGGCCGGAACTCGCCGCGCACCACAGCCCACACCGGATCGCAGGCCTTGACCACGTCCTCCAGCACCTGGTTCACAATGTTTTCCTGGAATATCCCAAGATTCCGGTAACTGAACAGGTACTCTTTCAGCGATTTCAGCTCCAGGCACCGTTCGCGGGGCATGTACCGGATGGTCAGCAGGCCAAAGTCCGGCAGACCGGTCTTGGGACAGACCGAGGTCAGCTCCGGGTCGTCGATCAATATCTCATAACCGGGAAACTGGTTCTGCCAGGTCTCGATTGCGGGAAACGCGAAATCGAGGCCGGCCTTGGCATGTTCGCCGGTATAGCGTGGTTCCAGAGCCATACCCCTATTGTACGAGCCCGGAGATTGTCGGACCAGTCCCGCCCCCGGATACAATTTTTGCTCCCAAGGGCTTCTTCTTGAGTCCTATATACTGACTCTGGTTACGTGAATGGCAGAACAGAGAGAGCAAGCAGGCCGGCTTTGGCTTTGGATAGGCGCGGCCGTTTTTATCATCATCGTCTTCTTCACTGCGCGGTTCCTCATGCGGGACCGGCTACCGGTGCGTGAAGTGCGGGTGGGCCACCAGGAATTGATCAACACGGTACCCACCAACGGCCGCGTGGAGCCGGAGGCGAATTACGAGTACCACAGCCCCGTTGCCACCACCGTCAAAGCTATCTATGTGCAGGCCGGAGACCAGGTTCCGGCCGGCAAGCTGTTGATGCAACTGGACGACGTGCAGGCGCGGGCCCGGGTGGCCACCGCCGAGAGCGGGGTCAAGGCAGCCCTGGCCGCGGTAGAAGCGGCTACCCACAACGGAACCCAGGAGGAGCGCCAGTTGGCCGCCGCCGATATAACCCGCAACCGGCTGGAGCGCGATCAGGCGCGCCGCGCTCTGGATGCGGTGACCAGGCTCAACGCAACCGGCGCAGCCTCGCCCAGCGAGGTGGCCGCCGCCAGGCAGCGGCTGGAAACGGCGGAAGCCGGCCTGCACGCATCCGAGCAAAGCGCGCAAAGCCGCTACTCGCCGACCGAGGTAGCGCGGGCGCAGGCAGCTCTGGCCGACGCGGAAGCCGGCCTTGAGGCAGTACGGGAGGTGGTGGCGCAATCGTCGTACTACGCCCCCGTTGCCGGGACGGTCTATAGCCTCGATGCCGGGCGCACGGATTTTGTTGAAGAGGGCAAGCTGCTGTTGCAACTGGCAGACCTCAAACATGAGCGCGTGCGGGCCTATTTTGACGAGCCGGATATCGGCAAGCTGGCCGTCGGCCAGCCGATACAGATCAAGTGGGACGCCAAACCGGGTCAGGAGTGGCACGGTCATATTGTTCGCACGCCATCGACGGTCATTATCTACGGTACGCGCAACGTCGGGGAGGTGCTCGTGCAGATCGACGATTCAAACGCCGATCTGCTGCCCGATACCAACGTGACCGTCACCGTAACCACCTCCAGCGAACCGAACGCTCTGAGTGTGCCTCGCGAGGCTCTGCACTCTGAAAACGGCAAGCCCTACGTCTACAAAGTGGTCGGCGACGGACTGGCGCGAACCCCCGTGACCATCGGGATCATCAACCTTACCCAGGTGGCCATCGTCTCCGGACTCAATGAGGGAGATTGGGTGGCAACAGGGACAACCAATGGACAGCCCTTGCAGGAGGGCATTCCGATCAAGGTTGTGCGGTGAGGCTGTTGCGCTTTGCGGTAACGGGAGTGCCGGCAGGGTTGCTGGCGGCCGCCGTGGCGATTTCGGCGACCGCGGAAACCCCAAGGCAGCCGCTGGCCCAGGCCAACGCAGCGCTCCAGGCAGGCGAGGCGGACAAGGCGCTGGCTCTGCTCCAATCCCTTCCCCCGTCGGACGCGAACCTGGCCGAGGCTCACAACCTGGGATGCCGCGTGCGGTTCACGCTGGAGCAGTGGGATGCCGCCGCCGGCGAGTGCAAGCAAGCGGTGCGTTTGGACGGGCAGAACTCCGGCTATCATCTGTGGCTGGGCCGGGCACTCGGCGAGAAAGCGGACCGCGCCTCTTTCCTGAGTGCATTTTCCCTCGCCAAGCGGGTGCGGGCGGAGTTCGAAGAGTCGGTGAGGCTCAATCCCCGCAATGCCGAGGCGCTGGCTGACCTGGGCGAGTTTTACTTTAAGGCCCCTGGAGTGGTGGGCGGCGGCATTGAAAAAGCGCAAGGAATCGCCGCGCAACTGGACAAAGTTGATCCGGCGCGCGCCCATGAGCTGCGCGGCCGAATTGCCGAAGGGCGCAAGGACTACGGAACGGCTGAGCGGGAATTCAAAGAGGCCATTGCGGCTGGCGCGCATCCCGCCTTCCAATGGGTCACACTGGCCAGTTTCTATCGCCGGCGCGAGCGTTGGGCAGAGATGGAGTCTGCAGTGCATAGCGGCGTAAGCGCTGCCGAACGGGATAAACACGCGGGGGTTGCGCTCTATGACGGAGCCTCTGTGCTGACCAGTGCCAACCGCGACCCGGCGCTGGCGGCCAAAATGCTCCAGGATTATCTGGCCGGCTCCGCGAAAACCGAGGAGGCGCCGGCGTTTGTAGCGCTAAGGCGGTTGGCCCGGCTGAAGGAAAAGCTCGGCGACCCCTCGGCCGCAAACCAGGAACAGGCAGCGGCGCTGGCTCTGGCGCATGAGTTCAGGCCAGGCCAGGATGCTAAACATTGATGGGAACAATACACATGAAGATCCCACACAATCCGCGCGGCGCCTGGGCGCCAATTCTCATCGGAATGGCGCTTGCGGCCGCACCCGCTCTCGCGCCGGCACAGGTCTCGCTGGCCACGGTGGTTGACCTGGCCCAGCGCAATTCGAGCACGGTCAAACTGGCCGAAGCCGATCTGCAAAAGGCAAACGCGGTCCTGGCGCAGACCAAGGATGTTTTCATACCGAGCATGGAGATGGGCTCGGGGCTTCCCGCGGTACCCTCGGTCGGGTTCACCGGGGGTGTTCCATCGATATTGGACGGTACCGTACAGTCACTGGTATTCAGCCTGCCACAGTTCCAGTACATCAAAGCGGCACGGGCCGGCTTGCAGACCGCTTCCCTCAGCCTCAAGGAGGCCCGCGAGCAGGTCGCGTTGGACGCCTCAACGGCTTACATCGAACTGGACACAGTCAACAGCGAACTCGAAGCCGCCCATCAGCAGGAGTCCTTCACGAGCCGTCTGGTCCAGATCGAACAGGAGCGCACTGAGGCCGGGGTAGACGCGCACAGCGATCTCTTGCAGGCCCAGTTGACGGCGGCCCAGCTCAGGATCAAACGCCTGCATCTCGAAACCCGCGCCGCTACCCTGGCCAAGCAGATTGCCGTGCTCACCGGCCTGCCCGTGGGCTCCATCACGCCCGACCACACCAGCATTCCAGAGATACCGCAAGTCCACGCCGAAGAGCCCCAGCGCATTACCTCCGGCATCGAATCGGCACAGATGCTTGCGCGTTCCAAACAACGGGTAGCACGGGGAGACGCAGAGTACATGCTATTACCCCAGATCAGTTTCGGCGCACAATACCTCCGTAGCACCAAGCTACTGAATGACGCCGATTTCTATTACCAGCACGACATCCCGACCACCAACTTCAGCTCAGGATTCTCGATTCAGATTCCGCTATTCGACCTCGGCCATCGCGCCAAAGCCAAGGAGTCGGCGGCCGAAGCCCTCCGCGCCACCGTCGAGGCCGAACAGGCCCGGCAGCAGAACGATATTCAGATTGCCTCGCTCACCGGAAACCTGCGCGAGTTGGATGCCTTGGCTGAAGTTGCGAGTCTAAAGCAGCAGATCGCCGATGAACAGCTCAAGACCGTGCTTGCCCAACTCGAGCTGGGCAACGGCGCCGAAAGCGGTCCTACCGCTCAGCCCCAACTAACCCCCAAAGCCGAGCAGTTGGCCCGCATCGACGAGCGCCAAAAATTTGAGGATGCACTGGACGCCTCGCTCGACCTCGCCAAGGCCCGCCTCAGCCTGCTCCGCGCCCTCGGCCACATGGAAGACTGGCTGCGCGAACTGCACGCAAAGTAGACTGAAACCCACTGTAACCGGCTGAAAAACTGCTGGAATGTTAGAATGAAAGGGATGCCTATGCCCCTAAAGACACTCCTGCTGAATCCGCCCTCGTTCGAAAAATTTGACGGTGGCGCGAGCTCGCGCTGGCCGGCAACGCGCGAGATCGAATCCTACTGGTTCCCCGTCTGGCTGACCTACCCGGCTGGATTGCTCGAAGGCTCGCGGCTGCTCGACGCGCCCCCGCACCACATCTCCCCCGAAGAGACCATCAACATCTGCAAGGACTATGAGTTCCTGGTGCTGTTCACCTCCACGATAGGCTGGGATGGCGACCAGCGGCTGGCAGAGGCCATCAAGGCGGCTAATCCGTCGATCCGCATCGCCTTTGTCGGGCCGCCGGTGACCACCGATTCGGACAAGGCCCTGAACGAGTGCGCCGCGCTGGACTTCATCTGCCGCCGCGAGTTCGACTACTCAGTCGTCGAGTTTGCCCAGGGCAAGCCGCTCAGCGAGATTCTCGGCATCAGCTACAAACAGAACGGCAAAATTGTCCACAACCCCGACCGCCCGCAGGTGGAAGACCTGGACGCCATGCCCTGGGCCACAAAAATTTACAAGCGCGACCTGGACGTCACGCGCTACAACGTGCCCTTCCTGCTGCATCCCCACATCGCGCTCTACTCCACGCGCGGCTGCCCGGCGCAATGCACCTTCTGCCTGTGGCCGCAAACGCTCAGCGGCCACGCATGGCGCAAGCGCTCCACCGATGATGTCGCCGCCGAACTGGCCTGGGCCAAGGAGAACTTCCCGGATGTGAAGGAGTACTTCTTCGACGACGACACCTTTAACATTCAAAAGGCGCGCACCATCGAGCTGTGCCAGAAGCTCAAGCCACTCAACCTCACCTGGTCATGCACCTCCCGCGTCACCACCGACTACGAGACCCTCAAGGCTATGAGAGAGGCCGGCTGCCGGCTGCTCATCGTCGGCTTTGAGTCCGGCGATCCGCAGATTCTCAAGAACATCAAGAAGGGCGCCACCGTCGAGCGAGCGCGCGCCTTCTGCAAGGACTGCCACGACCTGGGCCTGACCATCCACGGCGACTTCATTCTCGGCCTGCCCGGCGAGACCAAGGAGTCGATCCGCAACACCATCAACTTCGCCAAGTCCCTGGACGTTGAAACCCTCCAGGTCAGCATCGCCCACGCCTTTCCCGGCACCGAGTTTTATGATTACGCCAAGGCCAACGGCTTCATCAAGAACGCCACAGCGATGATGGACGAGGGCGGCCACCAGATGGCGCACATCGAATACCCCGGCCTGCCCACCGACTACGTCCTCGAAATGGTGCACCGCTTCTACGACGAGTACTACTTCCGCCCCAAGGCCGCATTCCGCGTGGTCTGGAAGGCATTTGTGAATCGCGATCTGCCCCGGCTCTACGTCGAGGCCAAAGCCTTCCTCAAGCTCCGCGCACAGCGCAACAAGATGGTCAAGGTCGCCCGCAGCAATCGGGCCGATCCGCCAACCCCCGCAAACGCCGGCGCTTAGCTCCCGCACCGGCTCATCCCATTGAGGGCGGCGCCATCGCGTCCGCCCTCGATTTCTTTAGGCGTTCAACCGAGGAAGTTCAAGACCCCAATGGCTCACGCAAAACTCTTGCCGCGGCAATACCTGATCCTGGGACTGGTGGCCGTGTGCGCGCCTCTCGGCGATTCCTGCCTCTCGCGCGGCATGACCAGCCTGCCGGCCATCTCGCTGGCCCATCCCGTTACGCTCGTCGCCGCGGTCTTTACGCCCTGGATTGTCGTGGGCATCGCGCTGCTGATCGGCTTCTTCGCCAGCTATCTCACGGCGCTTTCATGGGCCGATCTCACGTTTGTGCTTCCGGCAACAGCCTTCGGCAACGTGATCGTCGCGTTGCTGTCGCGCTTCTGGCTGCACGAGGCGATCTCGCTGGAGCGCTGGGCGGGGATTGTGCTCATCACACTCGGCGTAGGCTTTGTCGCGCAGGGGCCGTCTCTTACGGAAAAACCAGCGCCTGTGGCAGAACAGGAGCAGGCGCAATGACGATTCCGACCCCCACCGCACAACCCGGACTCTGGTCCGCCACGGCCATGATCGCCGCCATCGTACTCTTGTCCACCGCCGGCGAAGTACTGACCGCCGCGACCATGAAGTCCATCGGCGACCTGGATGAGATTCGCGTCCACTCCGGCATGAAGGGCGCCATTCGCGCCGTCCTCACCTGCCCGCTCTTCTTTGCCGGCGTAAGTTTTCTGGCTCTGGCCTTCTTCTCGCTGCTCTTCGCATTGAACCATCTGAATCTGAGCCTGGTCGCGCCCGCATCGGCCTCGCTCACGCTGGTCACCAACGCCATCGCCGGCAAAATCTTCCTCAAGGAAAACGTCGATCGCCGCCGCTGGACCGCCGCCGTCCTGGTCTGCATCGGCGTCTATCTGCTGGCGCATTGAAAAGGCAGCTTCTAGCCTCTAGCTTCTAGCTCTTAGCTTTGTCCCGGCGCTCGATAGATCAAAGAAGCACACTGCCTGCACGATCGCAGGTAAACTCCACAGCAAAGCTAGAGGCTAGAAGCTAAAAGCTGATCCACCGCATCAACCCCCGCGGCTTCAAATCCGCCTCGAGAATCGTCCGCGGTTCCCCAATGCTCTTGCAGATCGCCTCTGCGGCCAAATGCCCTGATCGTGCCGCGCTCTCCATCGTCGACGGCCATCCGGTCGCCGTCCAATCCCCGGCCAGGAAGCAGTTCGCCCACGGCGAGACGGACGTTGGCCGAGCAGCATCGATCCCCGGCGGCACGCCAAAGGTAGCGCGCATCTCCTTCACCAGCGTAGCCTTTTCCAACTTTGCCGAAGCAACTTCCGGAAAGAACTCGCCCAGCTCCCGCACCGCCTGCGCGATGGCCTGCTCCCGGGTCAGCTCGGCAAACCCGCGCGAGGCGCTCACCACCAGCTCCACATAACTTCCGTTGCCCTTGCGCCACGGCTGCAGCCGGCTCTTGTTGTAGAGCCAGTGAATCTCGCGGTCCAGCAGCACGGCATGATCGAGCGTGGTAATCTCCCGGTCGAACCACAGATGCACGCTGCAGATGGGCCAGTGCTCATGGTGTTCAAGCTGGCTGCCGAGCGCATCGGCCTTGCCGGCCGGCGGCATATGCGGCAGCAGTTTGGCTGTGGCCTCAAACGGCAACGCCAGCACCAGGAACTCCGACATCAAAGGGCCGCTCCGCGTAGCCAGCGTCCATTGCGAAGTCTCTTCATCCCACTCCGCCGCTTCCACGTTGGTGTTGAAGCGGATGCTGGAACGGTTCTGCTCAAGGTACCTTTGCGCGCTCGCGTAGAGCTCGCTCAGCGGCACAGTACTCATTCCCATGCTGCCCGCAAATGCCGAATTCATGAAGAGCTCGCGGATCACCTTGGCCGCGTAAGGCAGCGCGATGGAGTCGATGTCCGCGTTGAGCGCGCTGGCGATCACCAGCCGCCAGAAGCGGTCTAGCGCGCCTTTCGTTTGTCCGTTGCGCTTGAGCCACGCGCCCAGGTTCTCCGTCGAATCGCTCCGCACCGGCCGCATCAATCCACAAAAAGCCCGCCCCAGCGCCAGCTTGTCAGCAAACGTGAACGCCTTGGCCGCCATCAGCTTTGGCAGGCTATGCAACGGCGCGGGCAGCCCCAACGGACCAAGCCTGGACGGCCCAAGCAGCGAGCGCCGTCCTCCCGGCTCGATCATGATCATCTCGCTGGTCCAGTGGATCTTGTCCGCGACCCCGATCCGCCGGTAGAACCCTTGAAGATTCGTGCAGCAGCCGAACAGCACGTGTTGGCAGTTGTCGATGACCTCGTTGACGCCCGGATGCAGATAAGAACTGGCCCGCCCGCCCAGATAGCCGCGCCGCTCGATCAGTTGCACGCGCAAACCGGCCTCGGCCAGCGCGCAGGCTGCGCTCATCCCGGCCACGCCGCCGCCCACCACGGTTATGGTCCTCCCCGAACTCTGCCGCAAACCGCTCAACGTCTTCTCCATCCTCCGCGGAGAGTTTCTTTTTCGTAGCCGGGAGCCCGCTATCCTCAGTTCTCGAATACTCGCGACCAGCGTGTCAAACAATCACCCGCGCCCACCCCATTCGCGCCAAACCCACCGCAAGAATCCCGAGCTTCTCCACCATCGGCACACTCGCCCGCCGCGAAAACACATCGTAGTCCGCGCGCCGGATCCGCTTGAGCAACCCATGATAGATCCGAACCAGCACCCACAGCGCAGGCCGGCTTTCCCGATCGATCAGTGGCAGCAACGCCTGCGCCGATTGGTAATAGCCCTCCGCGCGCCGTGCGATCTCCTCAAGCAGCGCCCGCTCGTTGGCCGTTGGCGGCGCGCCCGGAGCCCTGTGCAGCAGAGAATCCAGGCTAACCCCGTGAGCCGCCAAATCCTCAAGCGGCAGATACACGCGGTTGCGCTCCGCATCCTCGGCAACATCGCGCAAGATGTTGGTGAGCTGGAACGCAATGCCCGTCTCCTCCGCCAGCTTCCCCGCGCGGCTGTCCGTGTAGCCGAAGATGCGGATGCAGACCAGCCCCACCACCGAGGCCACCAGGTAGCAGTAGCCGTAGAGATCGGCAAAGGTTGCATAGGCGCCCGCAGCATCGCTCGCGTCCTGCTTCAGGTCCATCGTAACGCCGGCTACCAGCTCATCCAGCAGGCCGAGTGGAATTCGGAACCGCTCCGCCGCATCGCGCACGGCCAGAAAAATCGGGTCGCCGGTCTCTCCACCCTCGCAAACGCCGCGCCATGCCGCCAGCCACGCGTCCAGCCGGACTCGGCGCTCTTGGCGGGAAATGCTCTCGTCGTCGGCCAGGTCGTCCGCATGGCGCATGAAGGCATAGATGGCGCAGATTGCATTGCGCCGCGGCGCGGGCAGCGCGATAAAAGCGTAGTAGAAGTTCTTCGCTTCGCGCCTGGCAATCGCACGGCAAGCCGCGTAGGCCGCTTCCAATGGCGGTTTGTCCAATGTGTGCTCCTGCCTCAAGCCTCATTCTCTGTGCGCCGCCCGCCCCTGCCGAGGCTTAGAAACGGCAGCAGCTTGGCGCTCACAGCCTTCAGCGCGAGCTTGACCTTGGTGCTCTTCGATATGGCCGGCCGGGCGCTCAGCACGTCATAGTCCCGTTCTTCGATAGCCCGCAAAATCTCAAGGCCGCCGCGGCTGAACAGATCCAGGTCCAGCGCCAGATCGCGGTTCACCATCCCGATCAGCGGGAGTCCCTCTTCAAACAGGCCGCGCGCATAATCGACCTCGCAATGCATCAGTCTGCGAAACTCCGGTGTAACGATGCCTTCGGCAATATAGTTCTCGCTGACGCGATAGAAATCCATATCCTTTTTCGGAATATAGATGCGGCCCTTGGCGTAGTCCTTGCGCACATCCTGCCAGAAGTTGGCCAGTTGCAGCGCCGAACAAGTTGCATCGGAGAGGCGGAAGTTCTCCTCATTCGCCTCGCCGCAGGCGTAAAGCACCAGCCGGCCCACCGGATTGGCCGAATAGCGGCAATAAGCCAGCACATCCTCCATGGTTGCGTAGCGCGTAATCGTTTGGTCCTGGCGAAAGGCCGTCAGCAGGTCCGCAAACGGCTCCTTGGGAATCGAGCATTCGTGAATCGTCTCCGCCAGCGCGACAAATACTGGATGGCGCGCCGAGCCCCCGTAGCAGGCATCCAGCTCGCCGCCCCAAAGCTCCAGCAGCGCCAGCGCCTGCGCCGTGTCGCCCACCTCGTCGCCCAGATCGTCCGAGATGCGGCAGTAGGCGTAGATGGCATGAAAGTGTGGGCGCAGCGCCTTGGGCAAGAACCACGTCGCCACGTGGAAGTTCTCGTAGTGCGACTCGGCCAGCCGTTTGCAATAGGTGCGGGCTTCGTCGAGCGTGGGTGCAACTGCGGGGATGCGATAGCTCTCAGGCAGCCACGCCCAGCCACGCTCTATCAACGTTTCCTTATCCACCGCATTCGCTTTTTTGTCCGGTTGGCCGGTTGCCAGGGGCATCGCTTCTCCTCAGGGCACAATGGCAGTCTTGATCTCGCTGCTCCGATTCATCAGCTTCTCAAAGACGCGGTTGAGTTCGTAGAGGTGAGCGTGGCCGGTGATGAAGGCTCCTGCCTGGAAACGTCCGCCGGCAATCAGATCCAGCGCCTTGCGGCAAATCGCCGGGGTGTGGTGGAACGTGGCGCGCAGAGTGATGTCGCTGTAATGAATGCGATTGGTATCCAGATTCACATGAGTTCCTACGGCGCAACCGCCAAAGAAGTTTACCGTGCCTCCCTTGCGCACCAGCTCGACTGCCTCCTGCCACGCGTCGGGCATGCCAACCGCTTCGATGGCAATGTCCACGCCCCGGTTCTTCGGCGTAAGCGCGCGCGTTTCACGGATGGCCTTGCGAATGTTGGTCGTCTGCACCACATGCGCTGCGCCCAACTGCCGCGCCGCTTCCACCTGGCCGTCGTGCTTCACGAGGGCGATCGCTTCGCAGCCGGCCAGTGCGGCCACATGCAGAATCATCAGCCCCAGCGGGCCTCCGCCGATCACGGCTACCGTATCCCCGGATCGGGGGTTCGAATCCTCGAATCCATGCACCGCGCAGGCCAGAGGTTCGGTCAGCGCCGCGTGCTCCAGCGGCACGTGGTCGGGAATGTGCAGCGTGTTCTTGGCCACGATGCGCGCAGGAATGCGGATGAACTCCGCATAGGCGCCGTTGTTGAAAAGCAGGTCGTCGCAAAGGTTTTCCTGGCCCCGCTCACAGAAATAGCACTGCCCGCAGGGCGCCGAGTTGAGCGCCACCACACGGTCGCCGGCGGCAAAGCCGGTCACTCCCTCGCCCGCCTCCACAACCGTCCCCGCCAGCTCGTGCCCAAACAGCGCCGGGGGCACAATCATGCGCGCGTGATAACCGCGGCGGAAAACCTTGAGGTCCGTTCCGCAGGTCAGCGCCGCGCCCACGCGCACGACCAGTTCGCCGGTTTCGGCTTTGGGAATGGAAACCTGCTCGATGCGGATATCTTCGCGGCCGTGTAGGATGGCGGCCTGCATGGTGCTACGCCCGCTTAGAAGCGCGTTTTCGACGGTCTTTCTGCCCAGGCTGACAGCGGATTCGACCGTCTGGCGGCCTTTGACGACCACCGCGTCGACTGTATTCAGGCCTGCTTCGACGACCGTCTCGACAGTATTGAGGCCTCCCTCGACGACGTTCTCGACCTTCTTGCGGCCCTCTTCGACCACGGTTTCGACCGTCTTACGGCCGCGGAGGATCGCGTCTTTCACCGTGCTCGCCATCGAATCCCCCTACTCTGCGCCGGCCCCCGGCACAGGCTCAATCATAATCTTCATTGAGTCGGCCTTGGGGTGCGAAGCAACCTCAATCGCTTCAACCGCCTGCTCCAGGGGAAAGCGGTGTGAGATCAGTTGTGTCAAATCGAATCCGTTTTGGTAGCCGCCGAAGATCAGATCGGTTACCTCATCCAGAATCTGAAAAGAAGATGAGTAAGACCCCAGCAGAGTCTTCTCATCCATGCATACTGCGCCGGGGTCGATGGTCGCTTCACCGTGCTGCGTCTGGGCAAAGAGCATCACTTTGCCGCCGGGCCGCACCGCGTCCATGGCGGTCTGGATCAGCCCATTGCCGCCTACAGCCAGAATCACGGCATCCGCTCCGCGGCCTTCGGTTTCCGCAAACACCCGTTCGGCCACATTTTCCGTGCCGGCCTGGATAGGGTCATGCAGCCCGAACTTGGCGGCAATGGCGTGGCGCTCGGGATACAAATCCGAGGTGAGCACGCGGGCTCCGGTGCGGCTGGCCAGCACGGCGTGCATCAGGCCGATCGGTCCCTGCCCAATCACCAGCACCGTGTCGTCCGCGGCCAGATTCAGCAGCTTCACGCCTTTCAGAACTGTGTTCACCGGCTCCGCAAACGCCGCCTGCTCAAACGGCACGCCATCGGGAATCCGCACCACGCCGCGGCTGGCCGCGATCCAGTCCATCACCCGAATGTACTCAGCAAAACCGCCGCCAGAAGGCTCAAAACCGGCAGTGACACCAACTTTTTTATAGAGTGTGCACTGGGTCGGCGTCTGCTTGCGGCAATAGTAGCAATCTCCGCAAGGAACGTGATGGTGGACCACCACCCGCTCGCCGACGCGAAATCTGGTCGCGCCGTCGCCCACTTGGACGATGGTTCCGGCCATCTCATGGCCGAAGATGCGTGGCGCGGAGTGCGAGCCGGTGTGAATTTTTTTGAGATCCGTCCCACAGATGCCGCACGTGGCCACTTTCACCAGCAGTTCCCCGGGCCCGATCACAGGCACGGGTACGGTTTCCACGCGCATATCGTTCAAGCCGCGATAGACCACGGCCTGCATGGTGGCGGGAATTCCGGTCTCGATCTGGCTTTCAGCGTTTGCGATTTGGGTAGCCATTGCGCTTTCTTACAGAACCTCGGTCATCCAGAAAATCGAGCAGGGACTCCCTGATGCCTTGGGCGGCCTTGCTGCTATTCTCGCCCATCCGCACGAGCGCGGGCCAGTGCCAGGGCCGAAGAGCGGCAAAAACGATGAACCGGGCCAGTTGAAATTGTTCATTCTTTGAGATAAAGCGATTGAAATCAGGTAGTTGATCCCTGTAACCGTCGCTGATTCCCTTGATGCAATAAAAAGGAATGGCGCGCATCTGGGCCAGCCGCGCAATCCCCGCCGCCTCCATGTCCACCAGAGCGGCCGAGTAAGTGGATGCAAGACGCAGCTTTTCGTGGACGTCGGCGACTCGGGAGCTGGTCACCAGCCAGCAATCATTGGGGGGACCGGCGGCAACAAAGCGCTCTCCAGTGCGGGCGTCGATGACGCAGGAGATGTCGCAGGCCTGGCCGGGCGCAAACTCCTCGCGCAAGGCGCCCACCCAGCCGGTTGAAATCACCTGATCGACGGGGCCGTCCTTCTCGACTTCAACAAATGCCCGCGTCGCGGCAACGACGCCGGCCCCGGCACAGGCTGCCACCCACTCGCCCTCGTCGAAGCGCCAGCTCCAGAGATCGACGCCCTCGCGGCGTTCGTGCCGCCAGCCGCGGACCAGGGGCTTCAATTCACCGGGCATCGCTGCGATGATTGCAACTCGTGTCATGCTGGGCCCAATCAATCCCTTCTTATCTACGGCGCGTACCCATGCGCCCGGAACCACTCAATCGCCGCGCGCATCGCGGGGTAAACGGGTACGATGCGGAACCTCAGCTCCTGTTGCGCGTGGGCGCTGGAGGCGTACATCTTCTTGCGCCCCATCCGCACCTCCGCCAGCGTCGCCCTCGGTTCGCGTCCACGAATGCGGCCGGTGATCCACTCCTCGAAGAAAGCATAAGTCGCCGCGACCGCGAACGGAATCCTCACCGTCGGCGACGGAATGCCGGTGATGGCCGACATCTTGTCCAGAATCTGCTTGAGCGTCAGGTTCTCCCCGCCCAGAATGTAGCGATGGCCGGGTTGGCCCTTGGTAAGCGCAGCCACATGGGCGCGGGCCACCTCGGCCACATCCACCAGATTGAGCCCGGTGTCCATGTAGGCGGGAAACTTGCCGTTGAGAAAGTCCACGAAGATGCGGCCGGTGGGCGTGGGTTTGGCGTCGTTGGGGCCGATGGGAGTGGTGGGGTTGAGAATGATCACCTGCTGGCTGGCCTGCGCGGCGGCGATGGCCTCCCGCTCGGCAAGAAACTTGGAGCGCTTGTAGTGCCCCACCATGTCGCTGAGCGAAACCGGCGTGTCTTCATTGATGACCAGGCCGTCCATGCGGAAGTGCATCGTCGCCACGCTCGAGGTGTAGACCACGCGCTTCACCTTGGCCTCGCGCGCCATGCGCAGCAACTCGCGCGTCCCGTCCACATTCGCCCGGTACATAGCCTTGGGATCGCGAATCCACAGCCGGTAGTCCGCGGCCACGTGGACCACCGCGTCGCAGCCCGAAAGCGCAGACCGGATCGACTCCGGCTCGGAGAGATCGCCCACGTGCGTCTCGCCAGGGATGCCTTCGAGATTCGCCAGATTGCTGCTCTTGCGGACAAGGAGCCGCAGTTGAGCGCCCTCGGCGGCCAGTGCTCGCGCCACATGATGGCCAATGAATCCCGTCGCGCCTGTGAGAAAGACTTTCATCGTGAAAACTCCGGGCGAGTCTCCATTTTAGCGGAGCAAGCGGAGTTGGCTTCGCGAATCGTCAGGCAGGCGCGTTTCTCACGCCCCTGATGAGAATCCAGACTCCGATGACGAATTCGAAGGGAATGTAGGGAACGACGAAGTAGAACGAGAGGTTGATGCCGAGGACGGAGAGAACGATGGCGAAAAAAACGGGGATGACGGTGATGAGTCCCCAGAGTGAAAGAGCGCGAGGAACGAGGCGCGACTTGAAGAGGAGCCAGTAGAAGAGGATAGCGCCGGGACAGAAGACAAGCAAGAGGAGCGTGTAGCCGAAGTTCATGGAAGCTAGGGCGCGGTCTGCCTCGGCGAGAAGAGACGCGGAGGGGGTGGCGGCGAATTGGCTGGAGAGGGCGAGAAGCGGGAAGGCGGCGAGGCGGCTGACGGCGCCGAGCACAGCCTCAAGGAAGTAGAGGGCGCAAGCGGTAAGTGCGGAGACACGGCCATAGGCGCGAAGAGCCTCGTAAAGGACCACGCCGAGCCAGATGACACCGGCGACGGCGACCATCTCGTCGAGGATGTCGACGCGGAGAAGCCATGGCCGGGCGGCGATGCGAAGAAGGGCGGCGGCGGTGTCGCCGGGGACGAGCAGGCCCATGTTGAGGATGAGGCCCCCAGCGAGCGATGTGAAGAACTGGAGGAGGAAGGCGACGCCGAGGATGCGAGAAACGGGCTGAGGCGAGTTCATGCAGACACTGTCTTTCTGCGCGCAGCGCGGATGGTATGGAAGAGGTTGAGAACCATCTTACCGGAAATAACTGGGCGCGGGAAGTATAGAGACGTTCTCGCTCTCGTGGTTTTCGGGCATGGAACCGTTAGAGCGAGACGGGGGCGGGAGTGTCAAGGAGGCCGCGCGGCTGAAGCCGCTCGGCCTGGGGTTAGCTAGTCGAGTCTGTCGGGGACAAGGGCGATGTTCTTTTCGCCAGCGGCCTTCTTTTCGTTGTAGGCCTTCACCCAGTCCTCCCAGTGCTTGCCGGCGGCGCGGTCTTTGCCGCTGAATTCGACGCGGGCGATCTCGGCGTAGCTCACCTTGCGCTTCTCCGGCGCATTGGGGGTGAAGTACTGCAAGAAGGATTCAGTCAGCGTAGGCCCGGTTTTGCAGTTGAAGATATAGGCATCGATGCGCTCCCCGCTCTTGAGCGTAAGCGTCACATCGCCGCGATAGTCCAGAGCCTTGCCGAGGGCCTCGCGCAGATCGTCCTCGTTGGCCAGCGCGGGAACCCAACCTTCGAGATTATGGTGCTCGGTCCCCGGAGCCAGTTCCAGCGCCTCAACCTGCTCCAGCGTATATTTCAACACCTCGGCGGTCATGCGTTGTTTCCCTCGAAAATATCTGATTGGGGTTCGTGGTATCCCACCCTTTCGCCAGTAAAAAGGCGAAAGGATGGGGCACGGAGCGTGTACTTGGTGACTTCGGCGGTCATGCGCGGGTCTCCTCGAGCTCACGCTCGGGCTCCTTGATCTGCACCAGGTCGCCGTGGCGACCCGGCCCATCTGGCGCGACCTGATCGAGCAGCTTCAGCGCGTGCTGGTCGCGATACAGGCTGAACGTTCCGCGCACCATGCCCCAAAACCCCTTAAGAGAACCGAACCCTTCGATCACCGCTGACGGCTCATAGCCGCAACTGACCATGCAGTTGGCGCACTTCGGGTTCCCGCTCGCCACGCCATACTCTTCCCACTTGGTGGTCTCGATCAGTTCCTTGTAACTCTCCGTGTAACCGTCCTGCAGAAGATAACATGGCCGCTGCCAGCCGAAGATGTTAAATGCCGGCGAGCCCCACGGCGTGCACTCATATTTCCGATCGCCCATCAGGAATTCCAGAAACAGCGGCGACATATTGAACTTCCACGTCGGCTTGCGGTTGGAAAGAATGGCACGGAACAGCCGCCGCACGCGCGCCCGTCCCATAAATCGATTCTGATCCGGCGCCTTCTCGTAGCTGTAGCCGGGCGAAAGCACGATTCCCTCCACGCCCATATTCATCACTTCGTCAAAGAAGCCGCGGACGCTGTTCGGGTCGGTCCCGTCGAAGAATGTGGCGTTCGTGGTCACGCGGAAGCCGCGCTTCACGGCCTCCTTGATGCCCTCGACCGCAATGTCGTAGCCGCCCTCGCGGCACACTGAAAAATCATGATGCTCGCGCTCTCCATCCAGGTGGACTGAGAAGGTCAGGTACTTCGACGGCGTGAACTCCGGCAGCCGCCGCTTCAACTCCAGCGCATTCGTGCACAGGTAGATGTACTTCTTGCGCGCCACCAAGCCATTCACAATTTCGACAATCTGCGGATGCAACAGCGGTTCGCCGCCAGGCAGCGACACCATCGGCGCGCCACACTCCTCCACCGCTGCAAAACACTCCTCCGGCGAGAGTTGCTTCTTGAGAATGTGCGGCGGATACTGCACCTTGCCGCAACCGGCGCAGGCCAGGTTGCAGCGGAAGAGTGGCTCCAGCATCAGCACCAGCGGATACCGCTTGTTGCCGGCTAGCTTCTTCTTCAGCACATAGGTGGCGACCGTCCACATCTGGGAGATCGGAACAGCCATCTTTGGGTTAACCTCCAGCGCCAAGTGCGGCGCGTTCCATGGCCCGCCGATAGCTGGTGAGAGCCATCAGCGGGAAGTATTGGCGGTACATCGTATAGGCCAGGTAAAAGACTCTGGGGAAGCCTGTTCCTGTAATGATACTCTGGCGGAGCTCGCCCTCTCCCATGGATTCGTCCCAACTGCCGTCCGCCTGCTGCCGGGTAAGCAGCCAGCGAACGCCCTTGGCGAGAGAATCGGAGCGGTCGTCTCCGGCGGCCAGCAAGCCGAGCAGCGCCCAGGCCGTCTGCGATGGCGTGCTCGTGCCCACGCCGCGCGTGTTCGGGTCGTCGTAACTGCCGCAGGTTTCGCCCCAGCCGCCGTCCGGGTTCTGCACCATGCGAATCCACTCCGCGCCCTGCTGGATCTGCGGCTCGTGATTGTCGATGCCGATCGCTTCAAGCCCGCGCAGCACCAGAAAAGTCCCGTAGATGTAGTTCACTCCCCAGCGGCCAAACCAGCTTCCATCCGGTTCCTGCTGGCTGAAGATGAACTGGATAGCCTTCTCCACGCGCTTGTCGGCACGGGTGTAGCCATAGTTCGCCAGCATCTCCAACATGCGCCCGGTGATGTCCACCGTCGGCGGGTCCAGCATCGCGTTGAAATCGGCAAACGGAATGTACTGAAAGATCATCTTGGTGTTGTCTTTGTCGAAGCTGCCCCAGCCGCCGTTCTTGCACTGCATGGCAAACTCCCACTTGATGGCGCGCTGCGCCACCTTGTGCTGATAGCCTTCGCGGGGGTTATCCACCTTGTTCAGCGCCAGCAGCACCTGCGCCGTGTCATCGGTGTCGGGATAAAACTCGTTGTTGAACTCGAAGTACCACCCGCCCGGCTCGGTGTTGGGCGCCTTCACGGCCCAGTCGCCCTTGTGCCGCACCTCCTTTGAAAGCATCCAGTCCGCGGCCTTGATCATGCGCGGGTCGCTGCGCGGCACGCCGGCTTCGCCCAGAGCATAGACCGCCTGTGCGGTGTCCCATACCGGCGACACGGCAGGCTGCATGCGAAAGGTCGGCTCAGGCATGACTTCATTGGCCGGCTCTTCGATGCCCAGCTTCTCAAACTCGTCCCGCGCGCGAATCACCTGCGGATCGTCTTCGGAGTAGCCCAGGCAGCGCAGCGCAATGATCGCATTCAACATGGCCGGATAGATGGCGCCCAATCCATCTGTCATCTCCAGCCGCTCCAGCAGCCACTTCTCCGCCTGCCGCAGTGCCAGCCTGCGCAGCGGCCGGATGTGAACCGCCTCGGCAAAATGCAGAATCCTGTCCAAAACAAGAAAGAAATTGCGCCAGGAGATGAGGGCTTTGCGATTCATGCGCAGGCGGAGAATCGAGTTGGCCCGCCCGCCCACATATAACTCATCGATCCCCTGCTCCGGCGCAATCTTCTTGAACGGTTTCTTGGCGTACATGATTACCAAGGGAACCAAAATCGAGCGTGACCAAGATGAAATCTCGTAGATATTGAAGTAAAACCATTTGGGAAAGAGAACGATCTCCGGCGGAATGGCCGGCACCGCATCGTAGTCGTACTGGCCCAGCGCGCAGAGATACATCTTGGCGAACGTATTGCACTCCACCACGCCGCCGTGCGCCAGAACCCACTCGCGGCACTTGACCAGCCGCGAGTCGTCCGCGCCGATGCCCATCAGCTTGGCGGAAAAGTAGCAACTGACCGAGAGCGAGATATTGCCCGGCCCGCCCGGATAAATGCTCCAACTGCCATCCCCATTCTGGTAGCGCATCATCTCCGCGAATGCGCGCTTCAGCCGGCCCGGATCGCCGCTTTCCAGCAGCGTATGCAGGAAGATGTAGTCGGCCTCGAGCTTCGAGTCGGCTTCAAGCTCCCCGCACCAGTACCCTCCAGGATGCTGCCGGGATAAAAGGAACTCCCGCGAATGGACGATGGCCGACTCCACATCCGCCAGGTCCGCGTCCAGCCGCCCAAATCTGGGCGCCACGGATTGCGTCTTCCCTTGTTGAATGCTCATACGGTTTGAAACGCCTCAGGATCTATTCCCTGTTCCCTGCTTTTATCGCACCGGCACAGGCTCTGCTCCGCCTACGCCGCCAATGGCCTGGATAATCTCAGGCGGCAGGCCAAACCGGACATTTTCCGGCACCACTTCAACCTCTTCGACGATGGAAAACCCGTTTTGGCGCAAATAATTCACCACGTCCTCCACCAGCACCTCGGGAGCCGAGGCGCCCGCCGTAACCGCAACATTCGTCACGCCTTGCAGCCAAGCCGGGTCGATCGCCTGGGAGTTGTCGATGAGATAACCGATGGTCCCCAGGTTCCGCGAAACCTCGACTAACCGATTGGAATTCGAACTGTTGGTCGAACCCACCACCAGCACCAGTTCTGCGTCGTGAGCCACGTTGCGCACCGCCACCTGGCGGTTCTCCGTGGCGTAGCAGATGTCCTGCGTGTGAGGGCCCACAATGTTCGGGAACTTGAGTTTGAGCGCGTGGATAATCTCCCGCGCTTCGTCCAGGCTGAGGGTGGTCTGGGTCAGATACGCCACCCGGTCGGGATCGGGCACCTGAAGCGCCGCAACCTCTTCAACGTTTGAAACCACTTGAGTTACGTCCGGCGCCTCGCCCAGCGTACCCTCGATCTCATCGTGGTCGCGGTGGCCGATCAGCACCAGCGAGTAGCCCTGCCTGGCAAACTTGACCGCCTCGATGTGGACTTTGGTTACCAGCGGGCAGGTCGCATCGATCACCTTCAGACCGCGGCCCTTGCTCCGTTCGCGCACCGCCGGCGAAACTCCGTGCGCCGAGTAGATCACCCGCTGCCCGTCCGGTACGTCGTCGATTTCATGAACAAAAATCGCGCCCTTTTGCGCCAACTCATTCACAACATAGCGGTTATGCACAATCTCCCGGCGCACGTAGATAGGCGCGCCGAAGGTTTCCAAAGCGATCTTCACAATATCGATCGCGCGCACCACTCCGGCGCAAAAGCCGCGCGGCTTGAGCAACAACACCCTCTTCTGACTGGGGGAAGTCTCGGTGCGGGTACCGTTCGAGATGGAATTGAGGACAGTTGTGGTCACACTGCCAGTATACCAATCGCCGCATCCAGGCGGCAGGAAAGAAAAACGAAGACGCGAAGCTTCGGCGCTGCATCCAAGTAGACGATTCGTAAGGTAGTCGGCGAGGTTTCAGACCCATGCGTTTAGGCCGTCTTAGCATCTCGATCGGCGCGCTCGCCATTGGCATCGTGCTCTGTTTTCTGCTGCTCTCGGGTTTTGCTCTTGTCGCGCACGCCGGGTTGTGGAGCCGTTTCGCCGGTTACCTGACCGGCCGCACCACCAGCATCGACGTTTCCTCCCCTTCGGTCGTGGAGAAGATACATCAACTATCGCGCCTGGAGACGGTGGTTTATTCGCTGGACAAGATCGTGGAGGGAGAACGCCAGAACGCTTACCTGCCCGACTTTCTGGTGGGCGACAAGCTCCTTCTGGTGGCCCACGGAGAAGTGATTGCCGGCGTTGATCTGGGCCAGCTCAAGTCGGGCGACGTTACCGTGAGGGGCGAAGCCGTTCAGGTTCGGCTGCCCGCGCCGCAGATTCTCACGACCCGCATCGATAACGGACGCACGCGAGTTTATTCCCGGACGACCGGCCTGCTGGTCGCCACCGATCCGAACCTGGAATCCGAAGTGCGCCTGACGGCCGAGCAGCAGATTGCCCAGGCCGCGCTCGACGACGGCATTCTCGACAAAGCGCGCCAGAACGCCCGCACCAGCGTCACCGCCCTGCTCTATGGCCTGGGCTTCCACAAAGTGGATGTGCAGTGAGACAGAGATCAGGGATCAGGGATCAGAGAACCGATATCATTCAATTTCAGGGAATCCTTACCCAGCTCTCGGTCCGCCCCAGCAATGAGATGCCGATATAGCCGTGCATATGGAGGTTGTCCTTCCCGACGGCCCAGATCTTGCCCTTGTATTGCTTCCCATTCTCCGGGTCCACCACAGTTCCGTCCACCCAATCGTCTCCGTCCGCATGGAAGTTGCGTAGGAAGACCATGCCCAGAATGAGCTGGTTCTTGTACTCGCCGGAACACTTGTCGCACACATCGCGCGGAGTGCGGCCGGGGCGCGCCTGCGTGACGCGGCCAAAGAGTTTGCCGTCCACCAGGTAGGTTTCCGCCTGGCCTCCGGGTGTGCCGTCGCTGTTGACGATCTGCCAGTGCCCGATGGCGTTCTGAAGTTTCGGCGAGAGTTGCTGCGCGCGGGCTGCGGCAACGGAAAGCAGCGCCAAGAGAGCAAGAGCGAAGGCGCTGAGGCATTTGTGTCGAATCGTTTTCAAGATGACCTCCCCTTTTGATGGATTATAGGGCGAACAAGGGAATTTTCAGTGGTCAGTGACCGGGGGAGATCAAATCCCAAGTCTCAACGCGAGACCTGGGGCACCGGGCTCGGTGGTACGAACTTCAACTCCAGATCGGAACAGGGGCTTTCGACCGGATGGCTTGGACACGGCGAAATCTCGATGACCAAGCCCAACTCCCTATACCTGTATTCGATACCAAGGGCACCGAACGATTCATGGCTGCTCTCAGGTCCTAGTACCTTCAACCGCAGGTCTTTCGAATATTGTACAAAAAAGTCGCGGGTGATTCCCTTAAACCGTCTCTGAATTGCGTTGTGTCGCGCTTTCTTCGCAGCATCTTCTGGAACCTTGCTAATTGACATCTCAATGATCTCGCGGCTCATCCCGAAATCGAGAGCCAGTCCACCACACTGAAACTGCGCTTCGCAGACTTGGCACCAGCCCTGTCCGGCACACGCAGCCTCCTTGCCTGGAACCCCCTCCCCTATCAGGTCAAGGTGTCGAGCACGAACGTGCTCCTGAACCTCCGGCCAAGTCATTCCGAGGCGAAATCCCAGAACTCTCACTTGCTGACTGCTCCAACCTCGAGTCGAAAACAGATCTGAGTCCGTCAGTTCGATACCAGCGGCTGTACTCTTGTAAGCGAGCGCCTGGCATATCCCTAGCTTCCCAAGGAACAGGATGCTACCGATCCAAAGGAATACCGCGCAAATCAGTCTCGTTGTTTGCATGGGACATCCGCTAACCAGCAATCACCATCGCTCTCATATAAAAGGGGGGTAGGGGGTTAAACCACGTTGGATCCCCATAACTCACGCCTGCATTGTTCTTGCGGCCCGGCGAGCCCCTCGCGCTCAGGAACTTATAAATCTGGCTAACACCCTTCGGGGGGAGGGGGTCGTAAAACCCCACATGAGTGTCCTTAAAGACCATCACGTCACCAGCCCTCGGCGATTCCTCCTCTAAGAGACGCCGAAGCAAATTTTTGTTGCCAGTAAGCGTGCTAACTGACCCATTCGTCGGGCAGTGTACGTTGACGGTGCGAATCGCCTTACAAACAAAACCGCTACACATGCCTATCTCTTCGTAGCCTTTGCCAATATCAGTCCTTGCCGCTACGAGGATCCGCCTACTTTCATCGTCTGTGACGTCTCGGTAGTTCATCACGTCCGCCCTTCCCGCTGCTCGAAAGCCGACACGATCATGATAATGGAATTCGGTGTATCCAGCAAGTGCCGGGCGACCCAAATCTCAAATCCGGGTACCCCGGTTCTGGATTCTGAGACCTGGAGAACCACGAACCCCCACAACCCAAGCAGTAAACCGGCGATTCTCCTATGCCGCCACCACTCGCAAGGCAATGGCCGAACTTGAGGCCGGGAAAGGTAAGCGCTTTGACAGTGTCGATGCGCTGATGGCTGACCTTCATGCGGACGATTGAGCGCTCATCTGCCTTCAAGCGCGATTACAAGCGGGAGGCCAGGGGCGGGTAAGTTCGCCCTCAAGCGTGTTTGCGATGGCGCTCGACGTACTCGCGCAGGGCGAAGTTCATGCGGGTTTGGTAGCCCTGTCCCTGCCGTTGGAACCAGTCGAGGATGTCGGCGTCAACGCGCAACGACAGAGGGCGCTTGATGGGACGGTAGAACGGCCCGCGCACCGCATGGCTCCAGTCGGTGATGGGCGGCATATCGGTGGTGTCGATCTCACTCTCCGGCATGGCGGCCAAAGCATCCAGCTCGGCCTGCAACTCCGGCGTCAGCGGCTCTGGAAACCCTCTCTTCATAGTCTCGCCTCTCATGTGTCTCCGCCTTTCTTGCGCTAATGATTCTTCCGGCTCCTGCTTCGTCCTCGGGCCAGGTATGGACAACGTAGAGGACAACGATTCTATCCCCGCTGGGCGAACCGAGTTTCCTCCATCGTTCCTCGCCGGGGTACGGGTCAGGAACCGATATGCACAGAGGATCGCCAAGGACACGTTCGGCGAGTTCGAAGCTGACCTTGTGCTTTTCAAAGTTCTTCTTCGCCTTTTCGGGGTCCCAAGTCCAGCGCACCGGTCATCCGTATATACAGTATCGTATCTACAGTTGCGGCTTGTGTCAATGAAAATTGGGCCGAGAGCCGAATACTGAATCCCAGATTCAAAGGCGATGCCTGGAGCACCGGCTCGCAAGGGATTCCTTGCCTGGGCACACGCTGACCGATTGAGGTTCATGGTCTCCCAGGTCCCAAAAGCGGGACCCGGGGCACCCGCCTCCAGCCGACCCTGGCGAACAGATGCACGCTTGACCGTCGAAGAAATAGGATAAATTTTCATTTGACACTCAAATGCGATGTTTGTACTATTACGAAAGTTGTAGGAATGAATCAAAGACTGTTACCTAAACTCCCCTGAAATAGATCACTTCTTCTCCGTTTATTTGCGAGGAGGTAACTTCGAACTTAGAAGGGGAACTCTGCTGGACGCACCATCTAACGGATCGGGCGGAACTTCCCCAGATAGCCGCCTGCAACAAAGAACCCTTGCTCAGATCAACCCCCATTCGGATTTGAGCATCTTTGCATCTTCGGCCCGAATGCCGGGTCGAGGGTGGAAACGCCGCACAAACGAAGCAATCAAAGCATCACGAGGAGGATTCAATGGCAACCATGAACAGCGTTGGGATGAATATGAATGTGTTCGGTTTCGATGATGTACCGACTATGGCCGGGATCTTCAAAGCTGAGCACTCTGAGCACCATGCTCCGGGCCAGGCGGCCCAGAGTTCACACGAAAAAGGTGGGAGCGTTGATGCTCCGCTGAAGAAGGGTACCGCGGGCACGGATGCTCAAAACCGGCGCGACAAGGGCTTGGACGAGTTGGAGAATAAGGGCACTGCGGGCACGGATGCTCAAAGCCGGAAAAACAAGGGCGTGGACGAGCCGCTAGGGAAGGGTACTGCGGGTCAGGACAGCCAGGGCCGCCGCAACTAGGGCGACGAACGGGTAAAAGGCTGAGGTCCATAGTGCTTACATTTCGTCTGTGCGATGTTGACATCGGAGCGGAGTGGCGGCCGACAGGCGACGGCTTCGAATGTGGCGAGAGCCACATTCGGCCGTTTCGCCACGCCGCGCTGGAAGATGTTGCCATCGCGGACGGGAGCCGCATTCTCGTCCTGGTGCGGGAGCGATCTGCCGGCCGGAGCGGCGCCGAATTGGCTGCGGGCGTACAAACCGGCCGGCTGACGCATATAGATAGCGAGCGTTTCGATCAGCTGGCGCAGCAATTGCGAGACTGGCCGCTGCAATGGCAGATGCTGGTTATCAATGCGCCATCGAAGGCCAAGCCGTGGAATGACGAGAGTGTGCTGGCCACGCTTGAGGCCGGTCATTGGGGCACGGCGCCGGTTTTTTTGGTTTCCGATCACGGGAAACTGTGGGGCGATTGGGATGCGGCGCGTCTTCTGCACCTGCTGCCGCAGAAGAGTCTCAATCCGGTACGGGCTGCTCGTTATCTGGCTGAATATGCCAACCCCTATGCGCGAAGCACGCTGTTTCGCGGCCTGCAGCTTCTGACCGAGCGCTCGCGGGCGGAGTGGGCAGGGCAGGCAGGATGCGAGACGCTGTCGATCGCCTACCCGGAACCGTGGTATCGGCCACGTGCAGGGGAATTGTGCGAAGGGGCAGACCCGGTCGAAGCGTTTGAGACGATCGTGTCGTCGTCCTTGCGCCGTTGGATAAATGTTTCTGAAGAGCATCTTGGCGCCGAGGTGAGCGGTGGCCTGGACTCAGCCATCGTTGCGTCGAGTACTGCGGCGTTGTGCAAGAGACCGCTGCGCAGTTATGGCATCGCTTTGATGGGTGATAGCCGAGAGGATCAGCCGGAGCGCAGAGCAGAGCTTGCGCAACGGTTCGGCCTGATAGATACCGAGGTTCCCATCGCGTCCTTCTTGCCTCTTGCGCCCGGCAGTTGCCGCCTGGATGGACGTGCGCCCGTGTTGCCGTGGGAAGAGGGATACTACGAGGTGTTCTGGGAACTGCTTACCGGCGCATCGGAGCATGGAACTGAGGTCCTGCTGACCGGCTTCGGCGGCGACGAGTTATGCGGCCTGCGTCCCTCCGAAATCCGGGCGATCCGTGGGGAATCTGCTGGAGCGGCTGCGCCGGATGAGGATTCGGTGAGTGCGCCGTCCTTTCTCACGCCCAGCGCCCAGGCGACCCTGTCCGAAGAGTTGGACTTACCCCCTCGCGCGCCTTGCAGCGATTCAGCCGTGGAGTGCGCCGCGTTCAGCGCCGCCCGATATATGCGCCGCGGGATCTGGCCGGTCCATCCGCTTTGCACGCCAGAGCTGGTGCACTTCTGCGCGCACTTGCCCCCCGAGTGGCGATACAGACGCAGGATAGAACGGGAGTTGCTCACGCGGCGGGGTTGTTCCGATCGCGTGATCCACCCGCGCCAACGGGACGATTTCTCCTGGGCCTTGGCCGCGACCTTGCGCGGTCCAGCCCGGCCTCTGGTGGAGCGGCTCTTTGCGGAACCGGCTCTGCACGAGCTGGGAATCGTCGACGCCGGCCGGTTGAGGTCTGCCTATGACGCATGGTGCGATCACGGGCCGCGGGATGAAGCGGTTCAATATTTTGCGGCTGCTGTGACGGAGCTGTGCCTGCAACCAATGCGCTGAATGAGGGCGCAGAGGGCCGGAAATCCGGACGCGGCGGGAGGACAGCTCTGGGCGCATTTCCTGAATAACCTCTTTACCGGCTCCCCGCGATCATCTGCGCGGCGTGCTGGAGGCTGGTTTCGGAGACTTTGGCGCCGCTCAACATGCGGGCTACTTCGTGCGTCCGCGCTCGATCATCGAGCAGCCGAACCTGCATCTTGGTCCGCCCGTCTGCCTCGCACTTGTCGATGAGGAAGTGCTGGTCGGCGAAGGCGGCGATCTGGGGCAGGTGGGTTACGCACAAAACCTGCTGGCCGCGGCCGAGGGATTTGAGCTTCTGGCCGACCGCTTCCGCCGCGCGGCCGCCGATGCCGATGTCGATCTCGTCGAAGACCAGAGTGCGCGGGGTGGGGGTCTTCTTCTTGGGCTTGGCCGCGCTCTCTTCCACGCTGACTTTGAGGGCCAGCATGACGCGGGACATTTCGCCGCCGGAGGCGATCTGGTCCAGCGGCTTGAGCGGCTCGCCGGGGTTGGTGGCGATGCGGTATTCGACCTGGTCCCAGCCGCTCGCCGTCCAGCCCGACTCCTTCTCGCTGGCCGTCACAGCCACTTCAAACCGGACCTTCATGGCCAGCGAGTTGATCTGGGTTTCGGCCAGCTTGGCCAGCTTGCTTGCGGCGGCCTTGCGTTCCGCGCTGAGGACGGCGGCAGCGGCTCGATAAGCCGTTGCAGCCTCATCGAGAGCGGCACGAAGCGCTTTGAGGATTTCGTCGCGGTCTTCGACTTCGGCCAGCTTGCGGCCCACCTCTTCGCCAAAGGCGATGACTTCGGCGATGGTCTTGCCGTACTTACGCTTGAGGCGGTCCAGCAGGGCCAGGCGGTCCTCAATCTCCGCCAGCCGCTCGGGCGATGCGTTGATGCCCTCGGCGTAGTCGCGCAGGCTCGATCCCACGTCGCCGACGGTGGCGCGAGCCGACTCCAGTTGCTGCGCGGCCTCAGTGAAGCGGCCGTCGTAGCGGGCCAACTCTTCGACGTTGCGCAGGGCGGCGCGGAGAGCGACTTCGGCGCTGGCGCCGCCTTCGTAGAGCTGCTCGAAGGCACCCATGGCGGCGGCGTAGAGCTTTTCAGAGTTGGCCAGGACTCGCTTTTCGGTTTCGAGAGATTCGTCTTCGCCGGGGACGAGATGGGCGGCTTCGATCTCCTTGTGCTGATAGCTCCACAGGTCGACCATGCGCAGCCGGTCCTGCTCGCCCTGAACCAGTTCGTCCAGCTTCCCGGCGGCGTCCTTCCAGCGGGCGTGGGCCTCGGCGACGGCGTCGGTGGAAAGGCCGCCGAAGCGGTCGAGCAGAAGGCGCTGCTGGGCCTGGTCGAAGCTCGACAGGGCCTCGCTCTGCGCATGAACCAGGGCCAGCTCCGGGGCCAACTGCTTGAGCACGGCCACGGTGGCCGGCTGGTTGTTGACAAAGACCCGCCCCTTGCCCGTGGCCAGAATCTCCCGGCGCAGGATGATCTCGTTGCCTTCCGAATCCAGGCCGTTCTCTTCGAGAATCGTCTCCGCCCCGACGGTGGACTCGAAGACGCAGGCTACGACGGCTTTTTCGGCTCCGTGGCGGACGACTTCGGCAGACGCTTTGCCGCCCATGAGCAGGGCTAGCGCATCCACCAGGATGGATTTGCCCGCACCGGTCTCGCCAGTGAGCAGGTTGAGCCCCGGGCCGAAGATGGCGATGGCGTGATCGATGACGGCGTAGTTTTCCGCGCGCAGTTCTACGAGCATTGTTAGCGAACCTCTTGGAACCTGTTCAATAACCGGGACAATGGCAGGTCAGGGCTACAGCCCTGACAATCCGAGCGCAGCATAGCACGAACGCCGCCTACGCTGCCCACCGATCAAGCCTGCAAGCGCCCGGAGGGACCACATCTGTAACTTGGAAGCGGCCATTCTGTCTGATACGGTTGAGAGTGAGGTGAATGCCGATTCTTACTGCTGCCTTTCTTTTCCTGTTGCAGGCTGACAGTGGCGCGGCCCCTGCCGATACATCCGCAGCCCCGTCCTTGTCTCACGGCCCCGCCGCGCTCTGGGAGATGCTCAACAACATCGGTCCCGTGGCCATGGCCGTGCTGGCGCTGCTGCTTATCGCCAGTCTATACTCATGGGCCGTGATTCTGGGCAAGATGTCCCTCTTCGGCAAGGCCACCAAAGAGAGCCGCCGCTTCATCCGCGCCTTCCGCAAGGCCACTCGCCTGCAGGAGATTGCGGCGCTCGCCACCGGCTACAAATTCAGCCCTCTGGCCCAGGTTTTTGAAGACGTCTACGAAACCTACATACGGCAGACCGGCGGTTTGGGACCGCCGCGCAACCTGGCACCGCTGGAGCGCTCGGCACAGACCTCCGCCAGCGAAGCCGTCACCAGCCTCGAACGCCGCATGACCTGGCTGGCCACCATTGCCGCCACCAGCCCCTTCGTCGGCCTCTTCGGCACGGTGATCGGCATCATCGACGCCTTCCACGGCCTGGGCACGGCAGGAGCGGCAACGCTGAGGGCCGTCGCCCCCGGCATCTCCGAGGCGCTCATCACCACCGCGGCCGGCCTCTTTGTGGCCGTGCCTGCCGTGGTGGCTTACAACCAGTTCACCGGGCGAATCAGGGCCTTTGCCGCGGCCATCGACGATTTTTGCCGCGAACTGCTGAACTTGCTCGAAGAGATTCCCGCGCGTTCTTCCCTGCCCTCGCGCAATACCGAAGCCGAACTCCTCCGGGAGGCTGAACGTGGCCTTCACCAGTAACAGCGGCCAAACCCGGTCCTCGCTGGCGGAGATCAACATCACGCCGCTGGTGGACGTGGTGCTTGTGCTGCTGGTCATCTTCATGATCACCGCGCCGGTCCTGCAGTCGGGGATTGAAGTCTCCGTGCCCAAAACCCGCACCGTCAGGGAGATCACCGAGCAGCGCCTGGTGGTGACCATCGACCGCAATCAACAGGTCTTTCTCGGCGATCAGCCCGTAAACGTCCACGAACTGGCACAAAAGCTCCATCAGCGGGGCGCCGATCCGGCTCATCAGGTGATCTATCTCCGCGCAGACGAGCAGGTTCCGTTTGGCGCCTTCGCCGCCGTCATGGACGCAGTGAAGCAGGCCGGCATCACCAACGTCTCTATCGTTACCCAGCCGCTGGAGGCCAAGGCATCCACGGCCAGTGGAAATTAGGACCCCGATTCTTTTTTCGATCGGTCCTTTTTGAAAAAAGAGTCTCAGGCGAGCGCATGAACAGTCTGCTGGGTGGCACCCAACATCTCGGCGCGCAACTGGAGCGGGAATTGACGCCGGACCCCATCTTTGCGCCCGCCGCGGGTTCGCTTGCGCTCCACGGCGTCCTGTTCGGCTCGCTCCTGTTCTACGGCATTCTCAGCGGCCTCTTCCATCACAACTTGTGGGGCAATCCAGGAACGGGCGGCGCCATCCAGGTGAGCCTGGTCAGCAATGTCCTTCCCCTGCCCGCCGATCAGCCGCCCAACGAGAACGTGTTGGCGACGGAGACGCCCAGCAAGGCCCCCGCGGAGCCCACACCCAAGGCCAAACAGGCGGTGGATGAAGCCGCCATTCCCATTGCCGGCAAGCAGGAAAAAAACCAAAAGCAGACCGCTCCCAAAACCAAGCAACCTCAACCCAAACAGAACAACCTGGCCCAGTTCGGCGAACAGGCTGGTTCCTCCATGCCCCGCGCCACCATGGCGCAGAATACCGCATCCAATGGACCAGTGAGCATCAGCAACGGCGACTTCGGGACTCGCTTCGGCTGGTACGTGGAAATCATCAAGCGCAAGGTCAGTCTGAGCTGGAATCGTTTCGAGGTGGACTCACGCACTCCCAAGGGCGCCACGGCGGAAATCTACTTCCGCGTCAATCGCCAGGGTGTACCGTCCAATTTCAAGATCAACACGGCCAGCGGCAGCCCAACCCTGGACCAATCGTGCCTGCGGGCCACGCAGCGGGTCGACACATTTGGGGATTTGCCCAGGGACTCCAACGATCAATGGCTCGACGTCACTTATGATTGTACGTATTGAGTCCTGGCGCATTGGCAGTGCCACGCGCCTTTCCCATTTCGCACGAGGAAGGACCGCTCATCGCATGAAGACCGATTCCCGGATATTCCCCTTTCTTGCATTTCTCCTGTTTTGTCTTGGGTCGCCCCAACTGCGCGCGCAGGACTGGGTCCACACCGGCACCAACCTCGGCAACGACCGCATTCGCATCGCCGCGGCGGATTTCAAACCCGCGAGCGACGATCCCCAGACCCCGGCCTTGAAGGCGGCCTTCGATGCCACCCTCTATAACGACCTGGCCAACGCCGGCATCTTCGACCTGGTCTCCAAGAGCATGGCACCGCAGGCCACACCCGGCTCACCCCATGAGATCAACCTGGGGCAGTGGTCCGACGCCCCGGCCAACGCAGCGATGGTGGCCTTCGGCGCGCTTTCGTCCGCCAACGGCCGGCTCGTCGTTTACGGCTGGCTCTTCGACACGCACAACACCGCCAGCCCGCAGGTGCTGGGCAAGCAGTACAACGAAGCGGCCAGCCAGGATTCCGCGCGCGCCGTGGCCCACAGGTTCGCCGACGAGATCATTCTTCGCCTCGGCGGCGGCATCAACGGCATCGCCGAAACCAAAATCTACTTCGTCAGCTCCCGCACCGGGACCAAAGAGATCTGGGCGATGGACTACGACGGGCAGAATCAGCACGCCATCACCCACCTGGGCAGCATTTCCCTCTCGCCGCGCATCTCGCCGGATAACACGCGGCTTGCTTTCGCGTCCCTTGGCCGCGAGGGATGGTCCATCCGCATGTACTCCCTGGAACTCGACCGCCCGGTTGCCTTCCCCGCCGGCGCGGCAGGCGGCGGCAATCAATCCCCGGCCTGGTCCGCCGACGGCTCCAGGATCGCCTTCTCCTCCTCGCGCACCGGCGATCCTGAAATCTGGGTCGCCGACGCAAGCGGCGCCAATCTGCGCCGGCTCACCAACTTCCGCGGGCCCGACGTCTCGCCCACCTGGAACCCGCGCACCAACGCGCAACTGGCCTGGGTCAGCGGGCGCACCGGCCTGCCGCAGATCTACACCATGGACCAGGACGGCGCCAACATCCAGCGCCTGACCGACGGCGGCTATGCCATCTCTCCCTCCTGGGCTCCCAACGGCCAGCTCCTCACATTCAGTTGGAACCGCAAGTACGGGCCCGGCGACCCCGGCGGCCAGGATATCTACGTCATGGACATCGCCAGCAAGCACTGGCTTCAGGTCACCCACGAATCCGGAAGCAACGACTTTCCCTCCTGGGCTCCTGACGGACGCCACATTGTCTTTGAGCGCGCCATCGGCGGCCACACTGAAATCTGGGCCATGCTCGCCGACGGAACCGGCCAGCATCAGCTCACCCATACGGGCAACAACTTCATGCCCAACTGGAGCTGGAAGTGAATCCAGATACGGACAAAGGATGAGCGTCGGGAAAGTCAAAAAGCAGCAAGAAGGTTCGAGCAGGCACTCGCACGGTCAGCCGTCCCGGCTTTTATGCACTATCATTTTATCGTTGCTAAAATCCCCCGGTCGCATCGCGCGGAGGGCTTTTTGAATTCGCTTGAAGGAGAAATCCATTGAACCGACGGTTTCGCATTCTGATCCCTGTTGTCCTGCTTGTCGCCCTGGTCGCAATTGCAGGTTGCAACAACAAGAAAAAGCCCCTGCCACCGGCCGCAACGGCCCCGCCTGCGGTCGCCGTGCTCGCGCCCACCGCGCAAATTACCGCCTCGCCCACCGTGGTCTCGGCCGGAGATCAGGTCCAGCTCTCCTGGCGCACCACGGACGCCACCAGTGTCTCCATCGATGGCATCGGGGACGTGCCCAGCTCGGGCGTCAAGACCGTGACCCCATCCGTGTCTACCAGCTATCACATGGTGGCCCGCGGCGAGGGCGGCTCGGCCGACGCCACGGCGCGCGTCACCGTCAACGCGCCGCCCGCCGTGCAGGTGCCCGTCAGCACCATGAGCGCGGAAGAAGAGTTCAAGGCCAATGTCCAGGACATCTTCTTCGACTACGACACCTACGATATCCGCGGCGACGCCCAGGCTACTCTCTCGCGCGATGCCTCTTACCTCGTCAGCAATACCGGCGTGAAGATCGTCATCGGCGGCTACTGCGACGAGCGCGGCTCCGACGAGTACAACCTGGCGCTGGGCCAGAATCGCGCCGAAGCGGCCAAGAATGCCCTGGTCGCCGCCGGAGTGGCGGCCAACCGCATCCGCGTTGTGAGCTACGGCAAGGAGAAGCCCTTCTGCTCCGAGACGACCGAGGCGTGCTGGCAGCAAAACCGCCGTGGCGGATTCACACTGGACCGCTAATCCCCTCACCGGGTGCACCAGATCTTATCCGCCGCGGCGGAGAGACCTGGAAATTCTCTTTTCATGGGTGAAGAATGCAAACCACACGTACACTTCGCAATCGTCTCTTCACGGCGGCATTGTTCGCCATGGTTCTCGTCTCCGCGCCCGTGCCCGCGCACGCCACATCGAAGGAGATCATCGAGTTGCAAACGCAGGTGCAGCAACTGCTGGACATGGTGCAACGGCTCCAGTCCACCCTCGACAGTCGCTTCGGCGTCCTGCAGAACCTGGCGCAGCAGACCGCGGATAACGCCAACCAGATGACTGTCACCGTCAACGCCCTGCAGCAGAAGATCAATGCGCAGAACGACGCGGGCAACGGCAAGCTGGACACCGTCTCCGGCCAGATCCAGTCGCTCAACGACTCCGTCGACGAGTTGAAGTCCCGCATCGCCAAGCTCGACAAATCGGTCCAGGACTTGCAGACCCAGTTGCAGAACATCCAGAATCCCCCCACCGGCGCGGCCGGAGCTCAAACTGCAACTCCGCCCGATGGCGGCGCATCCCCCGCGTCCGGTCCCCCAGCCGGCGCCGCCCTGGCAGCCAACCAGAACCAGGCCCCGCCGCTCCAGGAGACCTTTCAGGCCGGCGTGCGCGACTACAATGCCGCCAGGTACGACGTAGCCTCAGGTGAGTTCCAGGACGTGCTCCACTACTATCCGCTCGACGAACTGGCCGGCGCCGCCCAGTTCTACCTCGGCGAGATCGCCTACCGCCAGCAGAATTACGCCGAAGCAGTGAAAGCCTACAATGCCGTGCTGGAAGGCTTCAGCGGCAGCCCCAAGGCCCCGGCCGCGCAACTGCGCAAAGGATTGGCCCTGCTGCAACTGGGCAAGAAGGACGCGGGCGTTCGCGAGCTGCGCCTTCTCATCCAGCGTCATCCGCAGACCCCCGAAGCGGCGCAGGCGCGCACCAAGCTCGCCAACCTCGGCGCAAAGCCCGCGGCGCACTGAGAAGGCATCGATGCGCCCTAAAGCAAAAGCCCCGCGAATTGCGGGGCTTTTCTCTTGCTGCCGCATGAAACCCGGCCGTTACTGCAGGTTCGCCATCAGCGCGTCCAGCGCCTGCTTCGGAGGCCGCGTCAGCGCCTCGGGCAGCGTCGCCAGCGGCTCATCCACCACATTCAGCAGGTCGATGAACGTCGGCTTCTGCGTGTCGATGTAGAACACCCCGGTAAGAATCTCGTAGTTGTTGTGCGACTCCATCAGCGTGCGCACGGCGTTGGCCTTGTCGGTGGGGTCGTAGTCCTCGCGCAGCTTGCGCAGCCGCAGGTTCGAGCCGTCGTGCATCTCCACTTCGTAGACCTGGCCCGAGCCGTAATCGACGTCGATCTCATCGAAGCTGGCGACGAAGCCAATCTCGTTGATGGGCTCGTCGTTCTCCTGCATGAACTTGTAGCTCTTCGTCGATCCCTCGTGATCGTTGAACGTCACACAGGGGCTGATCACGTCCAGCATCACGGTGCCCTTGTGGGCGATGGCCGCCTTCAACATGGAGAGCAACTGTTTCTTGTCGCCGGAGAACGACCGGCCCACAAACGTCGCGCCCAACTGGATCGCCAGTGCGCAGGTGTCGATGGCCGGCAGGTCGTTGATGACCCCGGTCTTGAGCTTCGAGCCGATGTCCGCTGTCGCCGAGAACTGCCCCTTGGTCAGACCGTACACGCCGTTATCCTCGATGATGTAGATCATCGGCAGGTTGCGGCGCATCAGGTGAACGAACTGGCCCATGCCGATCGAAGCCGTGTCGCCGTCGCCGGAGACGCCCAGCGTGGTCATGGTGTGGTTGGCCAGGATGGCCCCGGTCGAGACCGACGCCATGCGCCCATGCACGCTGTTGAAGGCGTGCGAACGGTTCATGAAGTAGGCCGGGCTCTTCGACGAGCAGCCGATGCCGCTCATTTTCATCACCCGCTCCGGCTGCACACCCATCTCGAACATGGCTTCGACGATGCGCTCGGAGATGGCGTTGTGCCCGCATCCGGCGCACAGCGTCGTCTTGCCGCCGCGGTACTCAAGAATGGGAAGGCCGATGTGGTTGACTTTGGGTGTTGGTGTTGCGTTGGCGGTTGCGGTTCCCATTACAGGCCCTCCTTGGTCGCAAACTCTTCGGTGACGGTACGGGCGTCCAACGGCAATCCATTGTAGTGCAGAATACTGCGCAGCTTTGTCACCTGGTCGGCCGGCAGATCCAGCTTCAGCAGGCTTGCCAGTTGCGCGTCGCGGTCCTGTTCCACCACGTAAACGCGCTCGTGCGAGGCCACAAAGTCGTGAATCTCGTGCGCAAACGGATAGGCCCGGATGCGCATGTAGTCCACGTCCTGCCCATATTCCTTCTCGATCTGATCCAGGCTCTCGCGCAGCGCGAAGTCGGTGCTCCCATAAGCCAGGAAGCCAATCTTCGAGCTGCCATCCCTCACCGTCACCGGTCCAGGAACCAGCTTGCGCGCATTCTCAAACTTCCGCGCCAGCCTATCCATCACCGCAACATACTCGTCCGGCTTCTCGGTGTAGCCCGCCGCATCGTTGTGTCCCGAGCCGCGCGTGAAATAAGCGGCCTTGGGGTGCAGCGTTCCCGGCAGCGTGCGCCAGCCGATGCCATCGCCGTCCACGTCGCGGTAGCGGGCGAATCCGCCCAGCCGGTCAAGATCTTCGGCAGTCAGCACCTTGCCGCGGTCGAGCGGCGTCGAGGGATAGTCGAACGGATCCGACATCCAATTGTTCATGCCCAGGTCGAGGTCGCTAAGCACAAAGACTGGAGTTTGCAGCCGCTCGGCCAGGTCGAAGGCCGCATACCCCAGCTCGAAGCACTCCTTCACCGAGCCCGGCAGCAGGACGATATGCTTCGTGTCGCCGTGCGAAAGGAAGGCCACGCTCAGCAGATCCGCTTGCGATGTCCGCGTCGGCATCCCCGTGGACGGTCCTGTCCGCTGTACGTCGAAGATCACCCCAGGAATTTCTGCGTAGTAGCCCAACCCTGAAAACTCTGTCATCAGCGAGATGCCCGGCCCGGAGGTCGCCGTCATCGACCGCGCGCCGGCCCAGCCCGCGCCCAGCACCATGCCGATCGCCGCCAGCTCGTCCTCGGCCTGCACTACGGCAAACGTCGCCTTGCCCTCCGGCGTCACACGGAATTTTTTCAGCAGGTCCGCCGTGGCCTCCACCACTGAGGTCGAAGGCGTAATCGGATACCACGCCACCACCGTCACGCCCGCAAACACCGCGCCCATTCCGGCCGCCGCATTGCCGTCGATGATGATCTTGCCCGCCGTGCGGTTCATCCGCTCAATCACAAACGGATCCTGCTTGGTGAACTTCTCCGCCGCATAGTCGAACCCGGCCTTCACCGCGCCGAAGTTCAGCTCAAACACCTTCACCTTCTTGGCAAACTGATTGCGCAGCCCGCTCTCCACCACGCCAAGATCGATCCGCAGCAGTTGGGCCACCACGCCCACGTAAACCATGTTCTTCACCAGCTTGCGCAGCTTGGCCTCGGGGCAAATCGCCGCCGTGATCGCGTCGAACGGCACCGGATAGAAGACCACATCCTCGCGATACTGCTTGAGGTTCAGCTTCTCCTCGTAGATGGCCACGCCCCCCGTAGGCAGAGCCAGTGCATCCTCCCGCGCCGTGTCGGGATTCAGCGCCACCAGTACCTCAGCGTCGCGCGTGCGCGCTACATAACCCTCTTTGCTGGCCCGGATGGTGTACCACGTGGGAAGTCCGGCGATGTTCGACGGGAAGAGGTTCTTTCCGCTGACGGGAACGCCCATTCCGAAGATGCTCTTCAGCAGCACGCTATTGGCGGATTGCGAGCCGGACCCGTTCACCGTTGCCACGTTGATGCTGAAGTCGTTTGCCACGCGCTCACGCACGCTGATTGCGCCCTGTTCTTGACCCAGGGCTAAGTCGCCTGTCGCCATGTGGCGGGATTCCCTTCCGATGAACTCTGGACAGAGTCGATATTTCTTACTCAGATGTGATTATAGTCACTTTGCGGGCTCTGCGTCTTGAGGGCCCTGCGTCCCGGTTTGGAGTCCGAGCGTTACCTCTTTGAGTCCCACAAAATGGAACCGGTTTGTGCCATTCATGGGTTGTGGGGGAAGTATTCAACAAACCACCAAAACGTACATCACGGTCTCTTCAATGTCAAACCGGCGCCGGCGGCGAGCGCCATGCCATTCTTCTTGCCGGCATTGCTGCCGGCGGCAGGCACGACCTGCGAAAAGGCGGACATGGATATCGATCATAGCCTTGCTGCTGCGAAGCTGATAATCTGAATGCATGAAATTCGGGGTGCTGGTTTTTCCCGGTTCCAACTGCGACCACGACACATTCCATGTGATTGCCGAAGTGGCCCGCCAGCCTGTCACCTTTCTCTGGCACGACTCGGAGGACCTGGCCGGAGTGGATGCGGTCCTGGTTCCCGGCGGCTTTGCCTACGGCGACTACCTGCGCACCGGCGCCATCGCGCGTTTTTCGCCGGTCATGCAGGCGGTGCAGCGGTTTGCCGCCGGCGGCGGCCTGGTGCTGGGCATCTGCAACGGCTTCCAGATTCTGACCGAGGCCGGCCTGCTCCCCGGCGCGCTGATGCGCAACGCCGGCCTCAAGTACATCTGCAAGCAGGTGCATCTGCGCGTCGAAACCACCGATAGCCCATTCACCAACCAGCTTGCCAACGGCCAGGTTCTCCAGATGCCCATCGGCCACATGGAAGGCAATTACTTTTGCACCCAGGATGAGTTACTCGCGTTACAGGCCGAGGACCGGATTGCCTTCCGCTACGCCACTGCCGCGGGAGATATTACTCGAGAAGCCAACCCCAATGGCTCTTTGAGCAACATTGCGGGCATCCTGAACGCGAAGAGGAACGTCTTGGGGATGATGCCCCACCCCGATCGGTCAAGCGAGCAACTGCTGGGATCGGCCGACGGCTGGAAGATTTTTTCCTCGATGATCGAGGCTCTGGCAACACATTAAGGCTTTTGTTGCGGCGGTTGGAAGACGGGACACATTGATCGACATACATCATCATCTGATCTACGGGGTGGACGACGGAGCGCCCGATCTGGAGGCCTCCCTGGCCATGGCCCACGAAGCCGCGCGCGAGGGCGTAACGCACATCGTCTGCACCCCGCATGCAAGCGACAGCTATCCCTATCAAGCCGGCGTGAACGCAGAACGCCTGGCCGAGTTGCGCCAGTTGCTGAAGGGCGTCGTCGACCTGAGCATGGGTTGCGACTTCCACCTGAGCGCGAAGAACATCGCGGACGCGCAGGATCACCCGCTCAAGTACTCGATCAACGGCAAAGGATACCTGCTCATCGAGTTTCCCAACATGACCATCGCTCCGCAGTTGGATGAAGCCATATTCCGGCTGCAGGCCGTTGGCTACACGCCGATCGTCACCCACCCGGAACGCAACTCCGTGTTGCAGCGCCAGCCGGAAATGCTGGCGGACTGGATGCGCAGAGACTGCCTGGTCCAGGTGACCGGCGCGGCGCTCTATGGCCGTTTTGGCCATGCCGCCGAGGCGTTCTCGAATGAGTTGCTGGAGCGCAACTGGATCCACTTTCTCGCCACTGACGCGCACCATCCCCAGCGGCGCCCGCCGCATCTGAAAAAGGCCTATGACCACGTGGCCCAGCGCTTCGGCGAGGAGACGGCGCAGCGCTTGTGTATCGCCAATCCACTGGCCGCCATCGAGGGCGCCCCGTGGCCCGCTCAGCCCGAACCCCTGGGCCTGTGGGAGCATGTGCCGCTGAAGTTCGATCCCAGGCGCTACGCCCCCGCCGCCAAACCCGCGCCCCGAAAAACCAGCCCCGCCCAGAACGGCAAGGACGCTCCAAAGACAGGCACAAGAGGCTTTTGGGATCGCCTCTTCGCCCGGTAAATGCCCCAGGCCAAGATGTGCGAAAGGGCATGTGAATTGGCGAACTGCCCTTAAGAAAGCCCCAACCCGCCATCCACGGCCAGAATCTGGCCGGTGACAAACCGGGGTCCCGCGGCAAAAAAAAGCACTGCCTGGGCTACATCTTCCGCCGTCCCGTTCCGCTGCATGGGGGTTTTGGCCGCAAAGCGGGCTGCCTCTTCGGCAGGGTGCTCGTCCAGCTTGATCCACCCCGGCGCCACGCAGTTGACGCTCACCTCCGGCGCAAAGGCCTTGGCCATGGCTTGCGTCAGCATGTGCAGCGCGGCCTTCGAGGCGCAGTAGTGGGCATGGCCGGCCCAGGCATGAATACCCCCCAGCGAGCCAATATTCACGATCCTTCCCTGAACGGCGCGCAGATGCGGCAATGCCTCCCGCGCTACCAGAAACGGCCCCCGCGCGTTGGTCTCGAAGACCGCGTCCCATTGCTCCAGGCTGATGCGCTCCAGTGGAACCGACTCAAAGACGGCGGCGTTGTTGACCACTACGTCCAGCCGCCCAAAGTGGCCGGTTGTGGCGGCTATCGCACCGCGCACCGAGGCTTCCGAGCGCACGTCGCATTCCACCGCCAGAGCGCGGCATCCGAGAGATTCGATCTCGCGGGCAGTCTGCGCAGCCTCGGCCTCGGAGTTCCGGTAGGTAATGGCCACATCCGCCCCGGCCTGCGCGAGGGCCAGCGCAATCCCCCGTCCAATGCGCCGCGCACCGCCGGTGACCAGTGCCGATTTGCCGCTGAGAAGTTGAGTTGGCATCACAGGTCAAACAACGATTCTGGCGCGGTCCTGCCAGTCCTACTTTGGCTGCGGCTGCGCTTGGGCCGGGCTGGGCTGCGTGTCCGGTTGCGTGGCGGAGCCGGCCGGCTTGTCCTTGGCTGGGGCTGGCGCTGGGGCCGCATCCTTGGCGGGAGCTGCTTCTTTGGCCGGATTCGCTGTCTTATCCCCATCCGTGCTCTTGCCGCCAACCTCTCCTGTGCCGTGCGGCTTGTAAATCGAGTACTGTTCGCCCGGCGGCTTCATCTTGATCTCAATGGCCATCTCGGCCTTGTCGATCTTGTAATCCTCCCCATAGGTCTGGAAGCCCTTGGCAATCACCTGCAGCCGTACCGTGTCGCCGATGAGCAGCACGTCGATGACGGTCTTGCCGTCCTCGTTGGTCTTCAGCTCCATGTTGCCCTTGTCCTTCTCGCCCACCATGGGGTGAAAGATGACGGCGGCGTTCTCAATGGGCTTGCCATTCACATCGCGCAGGACGGTGACCTCAATGCGCGCGGTCGGCGGGGGCGCCTTGTACTTGCGGCCACGCTTGGGCGCGTCCTGGGCGCTGGCGGCGAGCAGTGTGACAACCAAGCCGAATCCGGCCACAAAGATGCTGAGACGAACGAGAGAACGGTGAAGCATGACCCCCATTGTAACCGGCTTCCACCCCAGCGACAAAGACCCCGCCGCGGCGGGCTGGGGACCCCGGTTTGACTGACCCTACGGCAGCCCACGAACCGAGGCCGGGTCTTCGGAGGCCCCCGCGCTGCTCCATCACACTTTATGAGCGAGATACACTCATATTTTAACGACCCCCCACTTGACAACACCACGCAAACTTCCCTATCGTTAGCAATAGGAAGGCGAGAGTGCTAGCACATCGCTGGCGGAACTGCTCGTCCGGGTCCAGTACTCGGTTTTCAGAGCTGCAACTCGCAGATTCCGAAGTGTTTTTTCCAATAACCCGCTCAAATCCCGCAGCTGGGGTTCCAAACCCGGCCCGCGTGTGAAGGAGAAGCGAAGCAATGGCAGATACCGTGAAACATGGAATTGAACCTCCTCCAGGATATAAACCAAAGCCTGCAACCACCTTTACCCCGCTCCACGACCGCATCCTCGTCCGCCGTCTGGAAGAGGGCGAAACCATCCGTGGTGGCATCATCATCCCCGACAGCGCCAAGGAAAAGCCCCAGGAGGGCGAAGTGATTGCCGTCGGCAAGGGCAAGTCGAACGACGAGGGCAAGGTCTTCCCCCTGGACGTGAAGGCAGGCGACAAGATCCTCTTCGGCAAGTACTCCGGCACCGAGATCAAGATCGACGGCGAGGAGTTTCTGATCATGCGCGAGGAAGAAGTCCTCGGCATCATCAAGAAGTAGGCCGCAAATTGGCTGACAGCTTTTAGCTTCTAGCTTCTAGCTGACAGGATGCATAAGTCGTTTACAACGAAGGCCCTAAGCTAATAGCTAAGAGCTAGAAGCTTGAGGCTGAATGAGGAGAGTTACAGAAATGGCAAAGCAGATTATGCACGGTGAAGATTCCCGTCAGGCGATCCTGCGCGGCGTGAACACGCTGGCGGACGTCGTGAAGGCGACGCTCGGTCCCAAGGGCCGGAACGTTGTGATCGAGAAGAAGTTCGGTTCGCCCACCATCACCAAGGACGGCGTGACGGTGGCCAAGGAGATCGAGCTGAAGGACCCGATGGAGAACGTGGGCGCTCAGTTGGTGAAGGAAGTTGCCTCCAAGACCTCGGACGATGCCGGCGACGGCACCACGACAGCGACGGTTCTGGCCCAGTCCATCTTCCGCGAGGGCGTGAAGACGGTGGCGGCCGGCGCCAACCCGATGGCCCTCAAGCGCGGCATCGACAAGGCCGTGGCAACCATCATCGGCACCCGCGACAAGGACGGTGTGTGGACCGAGGGCGGAGCACTGGGCAAGCTGTCCAAGCCCGTGGACGAGAGCGCGGTAGCCCAGGTGGGCGCCATCTCGGCCAACGGCGATCAGGAGATCGGTGGCATCATAGCCGGCGCAATGAAGACGGTCGGCAAGGATGGCGTCATCACCATCGAGGATTCGAAGACCGGTCACACGTCGGTAGAGACGGTCGACGGAATGAAGTTCGACCGCGGCTACCTGAGCCCCTACTTCGTCACTGACGCCGAGCGCATGGAAGTCGTGCTGGACGAGCCCTCCATCCTGATCTTCGAGAAGAAGATCAGCAATATGAAGGACCTGCTGCCCCTGCTGGAGCAGGTGGCCCGCGGCGGCAAGCCGCTGTTGATCATCGCCGAGGATGTCGAGGGCGAGGCCCTGGCCACCCTGGTGGTGAACAAGCTGCGCGGCACGCTCAACGTGGCTGCCGTCAAGGCTCCCGGCTTCGGCGACCGCCGCAAGGCGATCCTGGGTGACATCGCCATCCTCACCGGCGGCAAGGCCATCACTGAAGACCTGGGCATCAAGCTGGAAGGCGTGAAGCTGGAGGATCTGGGCAAGGCCAAGCGCATTACCATCGACAAGGACAACACCACCATCGTGGACGGCGGCGGCAAGTCATCTGAGATCGATGGCCGCGTGAAGGAGATCCGCGCGCAGATCGAGAAGACCACCTCGGACTACGACAAGGAGAAGCTGCAGGAGCGGCTGGCCAAGCTGGTGGGCGGCGTGGCCATCATCAAGGTGGGCGCTGCAACCGAGACCGAGCTGAAGGAGAAGAAGGCTCGCGTCGAGGATGCGCTGCACGCAACTCGCGCGGCAGTCGAGGAAGGCATCGTCCCCGGCGGCGGCGTGGCGCTGGTGCGCGCTATTCCCGCGGTGGATGCCCTGATCAAGACGCTCGAAGGCGACGAGAAGATCGGCGCCAATATCGTTCGCCGTTCTCTCGAAGAGCCTCTGCGCCAGATCGTCGCCAATGCCGGCGAAGAGGGCGCGGTGGTGGTGGCCAAGGTGCTCGAATCCAAGGATGCGCACTTCGGCTACAACGCCCTCACCGGCGTCTTCGAGGACCTGGTGAAAGCCGGCGTCATCGACCCCACCAAGGTGACCCGCACGGCGCTGCAGAACGCAGCCTCGATCGCCGGTCTGCTGCTGACCACGGAAGCGCTGGTTGTCGAGATTCCGGAGCCCAAGTCGGCCCCGGGTGGCGGCCACGGCGGCGGCGGCATGGACGGCATGTACTGAGCCAATTGCCGGGTACCCTCTGGGTGCGGCACAAAATGCAAAAGGCCTCCAGCTTCTGCTGGGGGCCTTTTTTTGCACACAATATAATCTTTGCAACCGGGCGATCAACGAAACTCCGGCGAACCACACCACCCTCGCGGAATCAGCAGACCATTCCGACCCAGCCGAAACGCCGCTCTACGATACCAGGGCGGCCACGTCCGGGGACGCGATTTCAGCCCCGCTCGCCCCGCTCGGGACCGCCTGCGGGCGCAGCGAGCGCAACCACCCCGCGGAAAGCCATGATCGCGGAATCGAGAACTCCGACCAGCCGCAATCCAGGCATACCTGTACATCCGGCGAAGGCGTTATGGGCGGATGGCTCAGAGTGCGCGGACTGTTGCGATAAAGACGGATTTCCGCCGGAATAATGGACAGAGAAACAGATTGACACATCGGGCAGACCATTCCGCACACCTCGAAAATCAAGGATCCCCGGACCTCCAAAACAACAAGTAATACCGAGGAAGTGCCAATTGTAACCGGGTTCCGGCCGCGTTTTCAACAGGAATTGTGCAAACAACGAACTTTAGTAACGAAATGATTCAGAATTTCAGCTTTCGCCCTAGAAATCCATCGCCGGCATTCCCTTCAGCAGGAACTCATACCGCGGGCGCAGCGTGTCCGGGCCGGAGGTGATGGCGCTGTCCAGGTGAATGAGCGAGTCGACTTTGTCATACTTCGGCCACTCCGGCAGTCCCGGTCCGTTAGGATCGCCGGTTTTGGCAAAGTTGGTCCAGTAGCCCATCATCTGCTCGCTCAGCTTGCGGTCCTCGGGACGCCACACGGCACCGGGCCGGGTGTCCAGGGTGCCGAAGACGTACTCGATGTCGTCGGAGTGGAAGGCGAACGAGCCTGGATGGAACTTGCTGGGCGGCGCGGCCAGTTCCAGGTGATAGCGGTAGACCGGCGAATCCCCGGTCTTCCGGTGCGCTTCCAGCCACTTCCAGGTTCCGAATGCGATGAACGCGTCGCTGCCGTAATCGATGGCCGCGCGAAGCGCCTGCTCGTCCGTGTCCCCCGGATAGAGCGTGAGGAACTCCGCGGCGCGATCCTTGAAGAGGCCAGCCGCGAAGCCTTTCCACTGCACCGCCGTCATGCCGCGCATGGCAAAGAAACTGCCCTCGTCGCGGTTCCAGCCGGCCAGCAGTGGCACGTGGGCCTGTTTTCCGGCTGCGTAAGTGTCGGCAACCGGCTCGGTCAGCAGCTTGCCGTCGATAGCCGGCGGAAAGCCATTCGTCCCCTTGGCCTTGGCCGCATCCAGAACCTTGTCCGTGGGAAGGGCGCGCAACTCCTGGAGCGACTTGACTCCCAGCGAGGCGACCCACTCGCCATCCTTCTTCTCGCGCGCTTCCAGGGCGTCCGTCGGCAACACATCGCTGAAGGCCGCGCCGCTCTCGCCGATGGCCTTTTGGAACAGCCCGCGCGCCGCCGGCGCCGCCATCAGTGTGCTCACAGCAAAGGAGCCGGCGCTCTCGCCGAAGATGGTCACGTTGTCCGGATCGCCGCCGAATCTCGTGATATTGGTCTTCACCCACTGAAGCGCGGCCACCATGTCAAGCAGGCCGTAGTTGCCTGCCGCGCCGTTGGCCTCGTGGCCCAAGTCCGCCGCAGCCAGAAAGCCGAAAACCCCCATCCGGTAATTGATGGTGACCAGCACCACGCCCTTGGTGGGCAGAAAGTCGCCGTTGTGCCGCGGCTCCGAGCTGGCGCCGACTGCATAGCCGCCGCCGTGAATCCAGAACATCACCGGCAGCTTGCTTTTGTCCGTAAAGTCGGCGGGCGCGTAGACATTCAGGAACAGGCAGTCCTCGCTGGGCCCACTGTCCTCAAAGATTATGTCGTCGAAGACGTGATTCTGAGCGCAGTGCGCGCCGAACTTCGTCGCGTTGCGTTCGCCCTTCCATTTGACCGGCGGCTCGGGCGCCTTCCAGCGCAGTTCGCCCACCGGAGCAGCCGCATAGGGCAATCCCAGAAACGCCTTGACCTTACCCTCATTGATCGTCTTGCCGTGTACTTTGCCCTGCTCGGTCTTCACCGTCAGCGAGTCCGCATGAACGGTTGCAGCCAGCCCCAGCGCCAGCCCTGCGATTGCCAGGGCACACACTGCCTTCAATCCGACCTGCATCGTGAAATCCTCCGCGAAATACCTTTACAGGACGGCCCGGAGGTTGCACGAGTTTCACAATCTGCGACGGGGAAGATCAGTGGTCCGCCGGCGCCAGCTCTGGCGCAAGCAGATCGGCGATGGTCTCCCGCCGCCGGATGAGCCGTGCCTTCCCGCCCTCGACCAGCACCTCCGCCGGACGTAGGCGAGTATTGTAGTTCGAGCTTTGCGCCATGCCGTAGGCTCCGGCATCGAGCAGCGCCACCAGGTCGCCGGGCTTGACGGGCCCCAGCTTCCGGTCACGCGCAAAAAAGTCACCCGATTCACACACCGGCCCCACCACGTCCACGGTCCGTGACTTCCCTGCCCTGGGCCGCACCGGCACAATCTCGTGATGAGCCTGGTAGAGCGCGGGACGGATGAGGTCGTTCATGGCGGCGTCGGTAATCACGAAGGTCTTTCTGCCGTTGCGCTTGACATAGAGCACGCGAGCCACCAGCGCCCCGGCCTGCGCCGCCAGGAACCGTCCCGGCTCCAGCAGCAACTGGCCCTCGAAGCCGCTAAGTCCGTTCTCTATGGCCTCGGCGTACTCCCGCACCTTGGCCGCCGCGTCAAAGCTGCCGCCGTGGTAGTCGATTCCCAGGCCCCCGCCGGCATCGATTGCCTTGAGCACAATGCCTTCGCGCCGCAATTGGCCGGCCAACTTGTTCAACCGCTCCATGGCCGCGCCAAACGGCTCCGTCGAGCGGATCTGCGACCCGATGTGGACGCTCACCCCATGAGCTTCGAGCCAGCGATTGCCGGCCACGCTCTTGTAAATCCTGAGCGCCTGCCGGATATCGATGCCGAACTTGTGCTCGCGCAGGCCTGTAGAGATATAGGGATGGGTATCGGCAAAGACATCGGGGTTCACGCGCAGGGCAAAGCGCGCCTTCTTTTTCAGTTTGGCTGCGCGCGCGGCCAGCAGTTCCAGCTCCGCCTCGCTCTCCACGTTGATTTCGAGGATTCCGGCCCTCAGCGCCAGGTCGATCTCCGCCTCCGTCTTGCCCACCCCGGAGAAGACGATCCGGCACGCGGCCGCAGGCGCGGCGGCCAGTACACGCTCCAGTTCACCGCCGGAGACGATGTCGAAGCCCGCCCCGCGATCTGCGAGCAGCTTGAGAATGGCCAACGCCGAGTTGACTTTGACCGAGTAGCAGACCAGGTGCTCGCGGCCGTAAAACGCCTGCTGAAACATGCCCAGCCGCTCCACAATCTGGTCGGCCGAGTAGACGTAGAGCGGCGTGCCATAGTGTCTGGCCAGGGCTTCGAGCGAAACCTTCTCGCAGTGCAGGGCGCTCCCGGGCTCGGGATGGTGGAAGGGGCGGGGCGATGGAGTAGAGGGTAGGATCAAGTTGAGCTTCCAGAGGATGAGCGTTCTCTTGAGCCTACAGCATTTTGCCGCGGCGTTCGACCCCCGCAGCCCGCGTCTTTTCCCAAAGAATACCTGGTACGAACTACACGGACCTTGCCCTTATGAGATGGCACGGCATAATTGCAAGGTTATTGTCGAGAGAGAAACACAGCAGCCGGGTGGGGACAGGCCAGGTTTCGATTCTGAGGCCTTGGATTCAACGGGTGGAACTCACACGCGCCCAGCGCGGCGCGGAAAAAGTTCAACGCGGTCCGGCTCGCGGTTTTATCCTCTCCAACGACGATGGCCACCATCGGCATGCCGATGGTGGCCAAGGTGGGCAGGGAGTCCGTTCCGCGTGGACGTTCCTGCTATTTCCGAGGCCCCGGCTCAGATTGGCGAGCCTGAGGTTGGCGAGCCTGAGGTTGACGAGCCTGCAACGACTGCTGCTGAGATGTGTGTTTTTGCGCCAACTGCTGCGTCTGTTGCTGGTGCTTCTGCTCCAGTTTCTGGTCAGTGGCGTTCGTCTTCTGCTGATGTTCCGCGTCCTGCTTCTGCTGAAGATTCTGCCGATCCTGGGTTTGTTTGGTGATCAACTTGTCCTGCTGCTGTTCGTACTTCTTGTCCGCCTTCGCATTCCCTGAGTTGACCGGCGCGGGGCGTGCAATCGGTGGAAGGTCTTTCGGATGGACTACGGCGCGGGGCTCGGTTGCCGCACCACCGGCTCCGGCCCTGGAAGGCTCCCCTGTCTCCTTGGCTGCTGTCGCTCCGCGTTGCTGGCTGAAATCTCCGGGCTTTGCAGTGGCTGCGACTGCCGGCTTGCCGTGGTTCACCCCTGCGCGCTGGTCCGGATTGGCGCGCGCGCCTTGTGCATGTTCAGATTGAGCTGCGACTGCCGGAATATGCCTCTGGTTTGCCGCAGCCTGCTGTTCAGAGGTTGGACGCGCCTCAATCCCGCCCTTTCCGCCGTTGTAGCTGACGCGGTTCCCGTTGTTGTTCTCGACCCTTTCGTTGTAGACATTGTGAATATTCGTGATATCCACGTTGTTGACGGAACGGTTATAGAAAAAGTGCCCGTGGTCCCAACGGCCGCCTCCATAACCCTCGCCAAAGTAACCGAAGCCGTAGTTGATCCCGCCATAGAACCCGACGGTAGGCCCCCAGTAGCCGTCATTGAAGAAATAACCGCCGTCGCCCCAGCCCCAATAGCCCGGAGTCCAGAGGAAACCCTCTTCCGGCGCCATCACCCACGTTCCGGGTACCCAGTAGTAATCGGAAATGTTGTCGTCATAGGCCCAATAGCCCGGCGTCCAGAGATAGCCGTCTCCGGGGCAAATTGGCTGGTCATAGAACGGCAGCGCAGGCGGACCGATCGCGATCCTTACGCCAATCTGCCCGAACGAGGCGGCCGGAATGGCCAAAATCAGAAGCGCTAACAGAAACCGGATGGTACGCATATCGATCCCCTTGCCAGATCGTCCTTCGATTACCCGCCTGTTCCGTGCTGCCGCGGGCTGCGTGGACTGAGAGGCGACGCGTTGCGCGTCTGGGGCTAGAATTCTACGAATGCATCGCCAAGTCTGTTTACTACTGCTCACTTGTCGGGATCATTGGAATTGAATCTACAGAATCGATCTTCGCGAGATGATTTGGAGCACGTCAGGGCTTTGCGCACCTGCGAGTTGCCCAAGCCGAATCGCCTCTTCGTGAGACCGCGTGGCCTGCCCGCTCCCCTATGGCAATGGATTTCGGCCCGCCGCTCAGGCGTCGAGCTGGCGAAGCCACTCGGCTAACAGCGCGGCAACCTTCCGCGGCTGCTCATAGGCGGCAAAGTGGCCGGCGTGGGGCAGCAGGTGGAACTCGCACCCGCCCGGCGCGGCGCGGAAGACTTTCATTTCGGCCCGGCTCACGGTGGTATCTTCGCCGCCGGCGATGGCCATCACCGGCACGCCGATGGTGGCCACGGTGGGCACCGAATCGGGCCGCGTGGCGAGGCCAGCCTGCACGGCCACCGCGGCCTCCGGAGTCAGCGTCATGCGGGCCCGCAACTCGGCCACGATCTCAGGGCGGCGCTCGCGCGCCGTTTTCCCGATCAGGCTCTGCGCCATGCCGTCGAACAGCGCCTGCGTACCCTGGGCCCGGACTTGCGCAATGTTTTCGGCGCGCTTCAGCAGGTTGGCCTCGGCATCCGGCTGCGGCTTGGAGCAGACAAACGCCAGCCCCCGCATCCGCTTCGGGGCTCTGCGCCACAACTCCAGCAGCACATAGCCGCCAATGGAGCAGCCGGCAAAGATAGCCTCCGGCACATGAAGATGATCCAGAAGGGCAAGAATGTCGGTGGCCAACTGCGCGATGGTCAGCACCGGGGCGTCGGGAACGCGTGCAAAGCCGCCTACGGGCAGGGTTTCGCCCAACTTCGAGCTGCCGTGGCCGCGCAAGTTGGGAACGATGGCGCGAACGCCGCCCAGGTCGTCTGTCAGCGGCCGCCAATAATCATGATCGAGTGGCGTGGGGTGCAGAAAAACCACCGGCAGCCCGGCACCGGTATCGCGAAAATCCAGCCTCGCTCCGTCCGATTTGTACCAATCGTTCATACATTAGGAGGATACGCCCCCGGCAGCTCCACAGGCTCCTCGGGAATCCCAATCCAGGCGGCCACATAGGCCACGCCCACAAATCCGCTCGTGAAGATGAATCCCAGTACAGTCAGAATGCGAACGACGGCGATATCCCAGCCGTTGGACTGCGCCAGCGCCAGGCAGACCCCGGCAATCTGGCGGCCCACACGCGGCCGAACCAGCGGCCTGCCCATTGGCCTGCCGGACATGGCCTGCGCCACAGGAATCACCGCGCCGCAGTTCGAGCAGAACCGCGCGCTCACGGGCAACCCGGTCCCACAGCGTTGACAAAAGACGGCCATAGTCGATCCCTCCTCCAGAAACCCCATCCATTCTGAATATACGGAAGCGAAGCATTCGCGGTTCCATGCGCTCCGTTCAAATTCGCTCTAGGTCCCGCTATAGACCGTGCGCAGGTATTTTCTTGCGGTATCTGCACGGGAGGTGTTGGGACCGGCGTCGATGGCCCCCTGGTAGTCCCTGAGCGCCAGTTGCCGCTCGCCGTTCATGTCATGGCACTCTCCGGCGGCCAGCAGCGACCGGATTTTGAGTTCAGGCCCCACGTTCGGGGTCCACGCGGCCTGCTCGTAAGACTGCGCCGCCTCTCCGTAGTGGCGCTGCCCGCGCAGGGCGTCGCCGAGGCCAAAGTAAGTGAGTTCCATGCGCGCGGAATAGTAATAGCCGGGCTTGGCGTTGGTAGCCAGAATCTCACGGTACGCTGTCACCGCGTCCATGCCCTCGCCCGCATCCTTGCGCAGGTTGGCCTCTTCCAGGCTGAACAGAAAGTCGCGGGGATATTCGTTCTTGAGGGTTCGCACCACCAGGATCGCCTCTTTGTACCGAGCCTCGCGGCGCAGAAACAGCGCAATCGTGGTGCGCGCCTCGACGTTGGTCACCGGCCCTCGGTTGCCGTCGTCGGTCAGCATCTCCAGGCCCTTGGTTTTTGACCCCGTCATCCCGGCAAACCCGATCAACAATTTGAACGGAACCGGCAGCGCTCCCACCACATACTCATACACCCCCACCACCAGCTTCGCGTCCACGTAGTCCGGGGCCAGTTGCAGCACGCGCTCGTGATCGTCCTTGGCCCCCAGCGCCAGCTTGAATCCAGTCATGTAACTCCGCTCCACCATGGCAATATAGGTACACTTCAGCGCGCGCGCCCAGCCGCGCGCATAGAGAGCGTCTACGTCGTCCTGATTCTTGCTCAGCCGCCAGTCGGCCTCGTGGATGGTTTCGTCGGCCAGGGCCAGGATGCGTTCCCGCGCCTTCGGGTCTTCCTGAGTGGCATGCCGCCCGGTCAAGAAGCCGTCGTTGGCGTAGAAGGTCGTGTCCAGCAGGTCCAGCCAGTAGAGCTCCTGAAAGAGCACCGCGTCCAGCAGCAGCACCGTTCCCTGCGGATCGCCGGGGTGTGCTGCGTGAAACCGCTCGAACCTCTCCACGGCCCCCGCATAGTCCAACTGGTAGAAGTGATCGAAGGCTTCGCGGACCAGAGGGTCGCGGTTCAGGGGATTGGTATGCACCCCGGAGGCCCAACCCAGGCTCGCCGCGGCGAGCAATACGATTCCCCATCCCAATCCGCGCATCGAGAATGATCCTGTCTTCAACCTTGATTCTCCTTCTTGCCTTCAAAAAAAGGAAACTACCGCCTGTTTGACGTTAACCAACAACAGAAGACGCTTCAAAATGCTTCACCCTTGTTGCCTCCATATTTGCGGCGTCATCGACGCGCCGCTCAACCCCTGGATTTCCATCTTGCTTGAAGGATTGGTGAAATGAATCGGAAAGAGATGCTGAGACTGCTGCTCAATCAGGCTCAGTTTAACGGATTCGAGTTCCGCCGTTGGTTCCTGTCCCATGTACAGCCGGTCTGGCCCGGCGCCGAGCAGGCTTTGGCCCTGCTGGCGTGGGAGGGCCGCCATTACACGCTGCTCTTCTCCCACGACTTCGCTCGCTGCTTCTGGCGGACCGGCGCCCATATGAGCTTCATGATCCCCTCCGTCACCTATCCCAGGGTCACCGCCCAGGGCGACGTGGTTTACGTGACCCGTAAGCCCTTCACCCGGCGCACCATCAAGCCCGATGTGTGGAAGTATCACCTGCGCCAGATGGCCGCAGCTGAAGACCCCATCGATTATCTCTGCCGCTTCCTGCCCGCGCAAGACCAGTCCAGGATTCGCGAAATCTCCACCGCCGCGCCGATGGCGGCCCGGGCCTGAGGCTTGCCGGCCCTGGCCCAAACAGCTTCACTTCGCGGCTTTCCCGCGTGTGCATGAGGATTGGCGATTTCTCGAAGAAATCGCCAGCCTCATGCACAGATCCCCCATTGCAGGCGTGAGAATACCGGAGGACCTGCATGCTTTAGGATTCAATTATGCCCATCCCCGAGCGGCTCAATCCGACCTTCGTAACCGCCCGGTCGCCTGCGCCCCGCCGGCCAGACCCGATGGAGGAGGCCCGCAAGCGCCTCATCGTGGCCCTCGATGTGCCGGATGCAGCCTCCGCCGTCGCCCTGGTGAACCAATTGGAGAACACCTGCCGCTGGTTCAAGGTGGGGTTGGAGCTGTTTGTGGCCGCCGGTCCCGCCGTCCTGGACCCGCTGCTCAAGCGCGGCCACTCCATCTTCCTTGACCTGAAATTCCACGACATTCCCAACACCGTGGCCGCAGCGGTGCGTTCTGCCGCGGCGCTGGGTGTGCACATGATCACCGTCCATGCCGCCGGAGGCCCTGCCATGCTGGCCGCCGCCCGCGCTGCTCTGGACGGCCTCTCCGATCCCCCTGAGCTGCTGGCCGTCACCGTGCTTACCAGCATGGACTCGGCCCAGATGAGCGCCATTGGTCTCGAACGTTCCCCCGCCGAACAGGTCGAATTGCTGGCCCGGATGGGCTTGGCTGCCGGGATTCGAGGCTTCGTCTGCTCCCCTCAGGAGGTCGCATCCCTGCGCGCCCTTACCGGCCCGGAAGGCGTGCTGGTCGTTCCCGGCATCCGCCCCGCCGGCGCCGAAATTGGCGACCAGAAGCGCATCGCCACCCCCGCCGAAGCCCTGCGCCAGGGCGCCAGCTTCCTGGTCGTCGGCCGTCCCATCACACAGGCCTCCGATCCCGCCGAAGCCGCAGAGGCAATCCTCAAAGAGATGGCCGAAGCGCTCGAGCCGTAACCCCTGTACACGGAAAGAGCCCGGCAATCTGCCGGGCTCTATTTACGCCAAACTTCAACCGGAGCTTAAAGTTTCTCGTAGAAGTCGCATACAGAGCATGAGATGTAGACTCCGCCGGGGACGCCGCGCTCGCGGTCCTTCACGCGCTTGACGATACGCGTCGGCTTGCTGCACTTCGGACAGTCGGTCGACTTCGTCGTATCCATTACCTTCTTGCGGTCACCTGTTTTTGCAATCTTGGCCATCGGTCGGGTGTTTCTCCTTCTGGGGTTGTCTCTGCTCACGTCCGCCGCGGCGGACGGCTTCAACGTCGCGGTCGGTTGCTCGCCTCTCGTCGCAAAAACATTGCCTGCAAGGCAGCGGGACTCGCTGCCTCCAGTCTACATCAATGCCGCCTGCGCCGTTTCAGCCCGTCAATTCGTCTGATCGGCGTCCGCTGGCGGAGGCTGCGGCGGCGTGGCAGCCGGGAAGATCTGCACCAGCGCGGGGGCCGCGGGCTCGGCCGCTCCCATCGCAGCCTCATGCTGGCGTCGAGCGGCCGCGTCCAGGTCCACCGGAATGCCTCCCGGTACGATCACCGGCGCGTTGTAGCGGAAATCCAGCTCCCGCGTCACCCGGAAGACCACCGGCAGCGCCGCGAGGAGAACGAAGAACGTAACCCAGCTACCGTCCAGCCCGTAACCGCCGCCGGTCAGCCAGAACGGTCCCATGGGATCGCCCTGCACCACGGGCGAATGACTGTTCACGCCGCTCACGGCAAGTCCGAACAGCAGGGCGCGGCTGGCCTTCCAGCCAAAGTTAAGCCCCCAGCTCAGCCACAGAGCCCGTGTACGCAGGTAAGCCGCGGAAAGCACCAGGCTGAGCACCACGGAGACGGCGACGCTGGCGTGGCTCGACCCTGGCGCCTGCGCCTGCACAATGGCATAAAACGCCGCAAACCCTAACGCCGCTCCAACCGGCCCCACCGCGTGGGCAAAGCGCTGAAATCCGTAGCCGCGAAAGGCAATCTCTTCCCCCAGCGCGGCCAGCGCGAAGAATGCGACATCGGCTGCCAGCCAGCCCCAGGCGGAGGGCTGGAGGATGAGAACAATGGCGATGCCGCCAACGAGCACCATGGGCAACACGCACACGATCGCCAGCGACCAACCAACAGCCAGGCCCACTCCCGCCTCGCCCTTCCAACCCGGACGCCGCGGCAATCCCTGCGCGCTCACTGGGTGGATCTGCCCCTCAAGCCAGAATCCCATCGCCGCATAGCCCAGCAGCAGCAGGAAAACCAGCATCGCCTGCTCCACCAGCGGAGCCCACTGTTCGCCGGTCAGCCCTTGCGCCCCGTGACGGGCCAGCGACCGCGCAAGAAAGAAGTAGAGCACCGCGGCAATGAAGCGTACGTAGGCGCGAAACCTGCCGCCGCCAGAGTGGGGTGTGCTCATCGGCATCTAACCTTCTGTGTAGAACTGCGCGATGTTGCGGAACTTTTGCTGCCGCGCGGCCACCAGGGCCTCCACCGGCATCGCCTTCAGCTCGGCCAGGTGCTTCTTCAGCACACTGCCCAGCAGCCCCGCGCCCGCCTCATGGTCGGTGTGCGCGCCTCCCGGCGGCTCGGAAACAATCTCGTCCACGCAGCCCAACGCGGCAACCTCCGGCGCGGAGATGCGCATGGCCTCGGCGGCCAACTGCTTGTGCGCCGCATCGCGCCACATGATGGCCGCGCAGGACTCCGGAGTAATCACGAAGTAAAGCGCATTTTCCAGGATCAGCACCCGGTCACTGACAGCCAGGGCCAGCGCTCCGCCCGATCCGCCCTCGCCAGTGATGACCGAGATGGTGGGCACGCGCAGACGCGACATCTCCAGAAGGTTCCGGGCGATGGCCTCGGCCTGGCCCCGCTCCTCGGCGCCCAGCCCCGGATAAGCCCCCGGCAGGTCGATAAAGCTGATCACCGGCCGCGAGAACTTTTCGGCGATCCTCATGCATCGCAGCGCCTTGCGGTAGCCCTCGGGGTGGGGCATGCCGAAGTTGCGCCGCACCCGGTCCCTGGTGCTCCCGCCCTTGCGGTTGCCGATGACCAGCACCTCTTCCGTGCCCAGCCGCGCCATCCCGCAAGCCACGGCCTCGTCGTCGCCATAGGCGCGATCCCCGTGAATCTCGCTGAAATCGGTGAAGACCCGCTCGATAAAGTCCATGGGGTAGGGCCGCTGGGGATGCCGCGCCCGCTCGATCCTGATCCACGCCGGCGAAACCGCCTGCGCCTGAATGGAAATCCCTGATTCCTGTTCGCTCATCGGTACCTGGTGGGGCTCCGGGCAGCGTCGCCGTCGGCCCTCCTGTGATTCTACGGGTCGGGGGCTGTTGCGACAAATACAAGCTAACGGGGCTACGAAAATGCTTCAGCTCGGGCGCGAAGTGAGAGGACCAGACAGCTTTCTTCGGTGGCGGCGAGAAAGACCCCGATCCGGGGGATGAAGTCCAACTAAGCCCGAGCACATGCGGGAACTTTGACTGCGCGGAAAAGGCCGAGGGACAGCAGCACCTGGAGCCTGTTCTGGCCGAGCCTGAAGGCACATGCCGAATCGCTCGAGTGCACCATTCGCCTGATGCGTTCTTTGCGCGGCCAGCCGGCTCACTGAATCGCTCTGCTTGACCATCTCCATCACCGAGAAGCCCTTTTCCGCAAGCGCTCCCGTGGGGCATGCCTGGATGCATTTGCCGCAGCCGGTACAGTTCCGCGCTTGCCCCCAATCATCCTTCAGGTCGCTGACGATGCGGGAGTAGATGCCGCGCGAGGCAACCTCCCACACATTCGCGCCTTCCACCTCTGCGCACACTCGCACGCAGCGCGTGCACAGGATGCAGCGATTGTGATCCAGCACGAAGCGAGGATGGGTCATATCGACCGGCAGGTGCGGGTTGTTGTAGGAGTAGCGCACGTGGGTGATGCCCAGGGATTGAGCCATCGATTGAAGCTCGCAATGGCCGTTCGACACGCACGCCGAGCAGATGTGGTTGCGCTCTACCAGCAGCAACTCCACGGCCATCCGCCGGTAGAGCGTCAATTTCTCTGAAGCGGTCTTGATCGACATCCCGTCCTGGATGGGAGTCGTACAAGCCGGCAACAGGCGGTCGGTGCCTGCAAGCTCCACCATGCAAACGCGGCAGGCTCCCACCGCGCTCAGGCCCTTCAGATAGCAGAGAGTCGGAATCTGCTTCCCGTGAGCGTGGGCCGCTTCCAGAATCGTCTGTCCTTCCTGGGCGGTCACCAGTTCGCCGTCAATTCGGACGGAAATCGTTTTGTTCGGCAAAGCGACGCTCCTTTCTCTCCCAATGGTCTCAATGGGTGTTGACAGCGGCTCTCAGATCGCAGCGAAGGCACCGGCGGCATTCCTCCAGCGCCTCTTCCGGATCGAGGCCGGCAACAACTTCTTCCTGCGAACGAACCCTCACCTCCGCAGGCACGGAGTGTGCCGTGTGGCGGCGGCTGAGGCTCGGCTCTCCCGGCGCTTGGCGGCTGTATTCAAACTCGGGAAAGAGCTGGTCCCAGCGGGCGTCACCCGAGAGACTTGGGCCCATCAGGCGCTCGTCGATCTTCCGCGCTGCCTGCTTGCCGCCGCTCATAGCGTTGGACATGTTGGATGCGCCTGTGATGACGTCGCCGCCGGCATAGAAGCCCGCGCGGCTGGTCTCAAAAGAGAAGCGATCCACGGCGATCGTGCCTTCCTCTTTGAGTTCCAGACCGGAGGCTCGGCAGAAATCCAGGTCGAAGGTCTCGCCCACAGCCAGGATCACGCTGTCGCACTCGAAGCGCTGCACCTCGTCAGTGGGAATCGGCCTCTTGCGCCCCGATTTGTCGTATTCTCCCAGCCGCGTCTTTACGATCTCGATAGCCTTCACATTCCCGTCCGCGCCGCCCAGGATGCGGTGCGGCGCGGCCAGAAAGACGAACCGCACGCCCTCGTCCTCGGCTGCCTGAATCTCCTCGTCGATCGCCGGCATGTCCTTGCGCTCGCGGCGGTAAAGGATGGTGACATTGGCGCCCATGCGCAACACGGACCGCGCCGAATCGATGGCCGCGTTGCCGCCGCCAATTATCGCTACCCGGGAGCCCATCGCAACCTTCTCGTGCCTGGCCACTGACTCAAGGAACGGAAGGGCCGGATAGACGCCCTTCAGCTCCGTTCCGGGCAAATAAAGCCACGATTCCTTCCACGTTCCGATGGAAAGGAACACCGCATCGAAGCTGCTTGCCAGGTCGTTCAACGGAAGATCGAATCCCACCCGAGTGTTGAATTGCATCTTCACTCCGATTCCCTCGATGAGATCCAGCTCGCGCCGCAACACCGATTTCGGCAGCCGGTACTCGGGAATGGCGAAGCGCAACATGCCGCCCGCCTCGCCGCGTTCCTCATAAATGGTGACATCGTGGCCGAGCATGGCCAGGTAGAATGCGGCCGTCAGGCCGGTTGGACCGGAGCCGGCCACGGCCACCTTGCGGCCTGTGGACGCGAGTTTGAGCGCTCGGATGCGCTCCAGCATCGGCTCAAAGAGGTCGGACTGATAGATTGCATCGGCGAGGAAGCGGTGCACCTCGCGCATGTTCACTACCTCATCGAAAGACTGACGCCGGCAGCGATTGTCGCAGGGGTGCTGGCACACCCTTCCCGTGGATGCGGGGAGTGGATTGTCCAGGATCACGGACTCGAAAGCATCTTCGAGCCGGCCCTCCTGGTAAAGCTCCAGGAAGCGCGGAATGTTCATCCGCAACGGGCAACTGTTTTCACAAGGAGACAAGGCCAGTTCCTGGCACACACCGGCACGGCAGCGGTGGGCCACGATGTGGTCTTCGTACTCCTCGCGGAAGTGCCGGATGGTGGTGAGCACGGGATTCGGCGCCGTCTGTCCCAGCCCGCAGAGCGAACATTCGCGAATCATCCGCCCCAGTTCATCCAGCAGGCCCAGGTGCTCCGCACTTCCGCTGCCTTCGGTGATCGCGTTGAGGATGCGCAGCGCCTTGTTCAGTCCCACCCTGCAGGGTACGCACTTCCCGCAGGACTCTGAATGCGTGAATTCGATGAAGTAGCGGGCCACGTCGACCATGCAATTGTCTTCGTCCATGACCACCATGCCGCCGGAGCCCATGATGGAGCCAATCTGTGCCAGGCTCTCGTAATCCACGGGCGTATCCAGCATCTCCAGGGGAATGCAGCCGCCGGAGGGTCCGCCTGTCTGCACCGCTTTCACGCGGCGGCCGGCGATGGCGCCTTCTCCGATGTCATAGATGAAGCTCTTGAGCGGAGTGCCCAGCGGCATTTCCACCAGCCCCGTGTTCTGGATCTTGCCCACCAGGGAAAAGACCTTGGTGCCTGGACTTTTCACGCTGCCGGTCTCGGCAAACCATGCCGGTCCCCGGCTCACGATGGGCGCGATATTGCACCACGTTTCGACGTTGTTGATATTGGTGGGCTTGCCCCACAATCCTTTCTCCGCGGGAAACGGCGGGCGGGGATGCGGCCTGCCGGCAAAGCCTTCGAGCGAAGCGATCAGGGCCGTTTCTTCGCCGCAGACAAAAGCCCCCGCGCCCTGCACCAGTTGAATGTTGAAGTTGAAGCCGCGGTCCAGGATGTTCGTGCCCAGCAGTCCGTATTCCCGCGCCTGTTCGATGGCTCGATTCAGGCGGCGCACCGCAAGTGGATACTCGGCGCGCACATAGATGATGCCTTCGGTCGCGCCCATCACGTAACCGCCGATAATCATGCCCTCCAGGAGTGAATGAGGGTCGCCCTCGATCTCGTTGCGGTTCATATAGGCGCCGGGATCGCCCTCATCGGCATTGCAGATGATGTACTTGATATCCGCCTTGGCCTTGGCCAGAAAGTCCCATTTGTTGCCCGTGAGAAAGCCGGCTCCGCCGCGTCCGCGCAGCCTGGATGCCTTAATCTGTTCAATAACGCTTTCCTTGCGCCCGTCGATCAGCACTTTGTAGAGCGCCTGGTAGCCGCCGACTCCAATATATTCTTCGATGTCCGAAGGATTGATCAGTCCGCAATTCCGCAGGACGATCTTCTTTTGCCCCTTGAAGAAGGGGATCGCGTTCCACGGCGGAACATCCGGATAACCCTGGCCGTATCTCACGTACCCGGTAATGTGATCCCATTCCTCGATCTTGCAGTAAACAAGGTCCGCCGGCATGGTCTGCGTGGAAAGGCTCTCCAGAATACGCGCGGCATCGTTGGCTTGGACATGCCGCAACACCAGGAGCGGGTGTCCAGGAAGCCGGATGCTCACCAGCGGCTCCTGAAAGCAGGAGCCAAAGCACCCAACGCCGGTGAGCAGCACATCCATCCCGCTGCGTTGGATCGACTCATTCAAGGCGTGATAGAGCTCTTCGGCGCCATTGCCGCGGCCACACGTTCCCATCCCCACTGCAATGCGCGGAATGGCCGGCAGCAGCTTGGCAAGTCCGGATTCACGTACCGCGTTGAACGTACCAATATCCAGAATGCGCGGCATTATTTCCTCCCCTGCGTCAATGCCTTCACTTCCCGCTGCAACGTGCGTTCATTCACGCGGCTCAGGATGTGGTGGTTCACTTCGACTACCGGCGCCAGCGCGCACTGGCCAAAGCAGGCGACCGTGCGAATCGTGAACCTCTGATCGGGCGTGGTGAGCACCAGCTTGTCAGCATCATTGGTATCGCCCTGGTCATGTCCGCTGAGTCCCAGATCCAGGCACACCTTCTCCAACAAGTCGCGGGAGCCGCGGGTGTGGCAGGCTGTCCCCCGGCAAACGCAGATCACGTTGTCGCCTTGTGGATCGAGGTTGAACAACGCGTAAAAGGTCGCGGCGCTGTATATCCTTGCCGGAGGGACCCCGGTCTCGTCCGCGATGTAGCGCAACGACTCCATCGACAGGAATTTATGCGCATTGGCGGATTGAACCGCTTCCAGTATCCCCAGCAGCGCTCCGGGGCGCCCCCCGTGCTCCGCAATCGCCTGGTCGATCAGCAGCCTCTCGTTAGCATTCAGGACTCCATTGGCGACACTCTGCATGATTCCTCCCCTCCACCCGGACCAAGATCTCCTGCTCCGCAACGGATCGCAGCCAAGCGCTCCTCATGAAATTAAGAAGGCGACATAAGCCGGACCCTCCTCACTTCTGGACCATTTCTCGGGAGAGGAAAGAGAGAGAGAAAAAGAGCATTCGCCGACAACGCTTCGCATACCTGGCGAAAGAGAGCGCTGCGCTTCGAGATTGAGCGCTATCCGTAGAGACTTCTCCCCAGAGAATGTCCGTAGGAACATTGATCCTCCGAGGAATCCTTCGGATGTGCCTCAGGTCACACTCGTTTGTGACGATGAGGTTCGCGGACTCTTCAAGAGACCTAGACGCAAATCCCTTCGCGAATGGACCCGCTTAATGTGACAGCGCGCACACAAGACAGCTCGCCAGTAACCATCCGGGAACTGAGCGATGGCCCAAGCCGTACCATATCCATGTTCGATCCAGCGATTCGAAAGATGAACCGCCATGGATGAAAGGGAGTAGCCAGTATGCGCGCAAGAATCGGCCTATTCGCATGTATCGCCCTGTTACTTTCCATCACCCCTCTGTGCTCGGGCCAGGATGTCGGCGCCAAAGCGGATCAATACTTGAACGCATGGGCCAGCCAGGGACGCTTCTCCGGAGTTGTCCTCATCGCCAAAGGCGACAAGATCCTGCTGCGCAAGGGCTACGGGATGGCCAACTTCGAACTGAACGTTCCCAATTCGCCTGAGACGGTCCTCCGCATCGGTTCCATCACCAAGATGTTCACCGCGTTCAGCATATTGCAACTTGAAGAACGTGGGCTCCTGAAGGTCAGCGACCCGGTGGTGAAGTATATTCCCGAGTTGCCCGCGGCATGGAATGCCATTACCATTCACCAGTTGCTTTGCCACAAGTCGGGCATCCCTGAATTCACCATTGCGCCGGCTCACAGCAACTTCGACAATGCCCGCCATGTCGAGAATACCCTCAAGGAATTTGCGGACAAGCCGCTACTCACTCCGCCCGGCGAGACCATGCGCTATAGCAATTCCGGCTATATCCTGCTGGGCAAGATCATCGAGAAGGTCACAGGGAAATCCTACGAGGACTATCTGACTGCAAATATCCTGGCGCCCGCCGGAATGACGCATACCGCAGTAGACCACGTTGCGCCGCTGGTGCCCAACCGCGCCCACGGCTACAACTTCGACGGCGAGTCGCTCGTGAATGCCAGGTATGGCGATCCGGAGTATACGTACTCCGCCGGGGACCTGCGCTCCACCGTGGATGACCTTTACCGCTTCGACCGCCTTCTGAAATCCGGTAAGCTCTTCAGCCCCGCCATCACTGCCAAGGCATGGACTGCCTACTCACACTTTGTAGCGCCTCCGCCGCTTCCGATCGAGGCGGACTACGGCTACGGCTGGTTGCTTGGCCAGGAACTCGGCCACCGGTACATCGGCCACGGCGGATGGGTCAACGGCTTCGTTTCTGACTTCAAGCGCTTTCCCGATGACGATGCCGTGCTGATCGTTCTCAGCAATTTCGAAACCTCCAGCTACATCGCCGTATGCCATGACCTGACGGCGATTCTCTTTGGAGAAAAATACGAGGTTCCCGTTGTGAGGAAGATCGCACATCCCGCGCCTGAGGTGTTGTCCCGCTATGTTGGCAGCTACCAGCTCGGCCCGCTGGCCATCGAGATCACCATGCGCAACGGCAGGCTCTATGCCTTCGCCCCCGGACAACCCGCGCCCTTCGGCATGATCGCCACATCGGATACGGAGTTCTACTTCAACGATGCATCTTCCGAAGTCCGCTTCGTCGTCGACGAAAAGGGCAACGTGAATCAGTTCATGTTGAAAATGGGCGACAAGGTGATGCCCGTCAACCGGGTAGCCGAACCGAAGCCGGGAAGTTAAGCCTGCCTTGCCTGCCGCAGTAACTTGGTTGCTGCGGCAGGCAACCGAAACATGCGGTTAAACCGGCTCGACCGGGTCATCCTCAACCGGCGATTCGATCACTGGCTCCTGGGCCTCCGGTTCCTCCGTTTGCGGCTGTTCCGGTCCAGGCGCCTCGGATTCTACCTCTGCCCCAGCTTCTTCGCCTTCGTCCGGAGCGGTCTCCTGGCCAAGAAGAGCATCAATGCGATAACCGGACGCCTCGGCTGTCGCCAGTGCCTCTTCGACGGTCTTGCTCATCTCCTCCACTGCCGCGCGGCTGGGAGCAGCCTCGCAGCCCAAGCGAAGCAGCGACGGCATGAGCAGCCACCAGAGCAGCTCCTCATATAGCTCGCGAACCAGATAGTCGTGGTCCTCTGCTTCGTGGACGCCGCAGAGCCAGCGAACATCCGGGTCATACCACAAGGCGGGCCACAAGGCCGGCGGAAGCGCCTCTCTTTCGTCCCCGGCCGTTGCCGCCGATTCAGCTTCCGTCGCCGTCGTTTCCCCTGCCGCCTCGGGCTCGACGCCGGCAGTTGACTCCTCTTCCTTGCCGACACCGGCGCCGGTGAGCAGCACGACCTTGATGCGGGCTGCCACGCGCCAGCCCTCCTCGCCCTCGAATCCGAGAGCGGCAAAGGCCTGCGCGAACGGCTCGCGCAACCGGAGCCGGTCAAACAAGTCCAGCGCCACTCGTTCCGGGCTTTCCGCGTCGATCGATTCGGCCAGCAATTCCAGCACGCACCAGCCGAGCACCGGTCCCCACATAGCCGTGGCCGTGAACTGCGGACTGGGGCTGGGCAACACCCGGCGGGCGGCAACGGTCCACGGAGCCGGAAAGAGCGCTTCGATCGCCGGAATCCGCATCGCGCCGCGCAAACGTTCGCGGAAGACCGGGCCCAGCAATACGGGGTTGGTCGGCTTGCCAGCTCCGGCCGGTTGCTTCTCCCCACCCATGCGCGATGCATACGCTGTCTGAGCCACGCGCAGAAAATTCTCGCAATGCGTCCACGCCAGCTCAAAGAACTCGCCGCGCGCAGGCTCGATCTTCTTGTCCTTACCCGCGGCAAGGGGCCCGGCGGCAAGTGTGCGCGGATGCTCCGCCAGGTCGGCGAGCAGTCGGACGATCCCCGGATCGAGCTGCTGGCGGAGCGCATCATGCACCGGCCGTAGTTCCAGGTTAACCAGCGCATCGTCCAGGTTGGGAGCGCCTCTTCCGCTGAGCTGATCGCACAGCCGGTCCCAGGGCTGTTCCGCCGTGACGCACAACTCGCGCCAATCGAGAAAAACGTGGCACTGGTAGGCGTGCAGATCGAGGGTCAGGCCACGCTCAGACAAATCATTCGCCCGGCGCAGGTATTCGAGCCCGGTGAGCGAGTCGCGCCATGCAAGGATGGCGGTAGTATCGCCACTCAGCCCGAGACCTTCCCTCAGACGCTGCTGGCGCAGTTGCCCTGCATCCTTGTCGGCGTACGCCGCGGAAAAATCGATGGTCCCGTGCGTGGCGCCGTAGCGGTTGTTATAGACCACTAGGGCGCGCTCGCCGCCATTGCGGTTCGAGTAGGCGAATACGTTCTCGTCCACCGAGCCGTTGTCATGGAAGAAGTCGTAGAGCAGGAAGTTGCTGCTTTCGGCGAAGAGCGCGCGGCGGTGCAACAGCGGCGCGATCTCGCGTTCGTGGCGTTCGACCAGCCAATGGTCGGGAGTCTCGTCATAGCGTGGCCGCTGGTACTCCATCCCGTATTTCTCGGTGAAGCCCTCGATCTGGCCGTGCCCGAACATCGGCAGGCCGGGCAGCGTAGCCATCAGCGCGGCCACGCCGAAGCATTTGTCGCCCTTGCCAAACTGGTCGATGGCGGTGCGCTCGTCGGGATTGCTCATGAAGTTGACGTACCGCTTCATGATGTCCGGGTCGAACTCCAGCGTGTTCTTGATAACCGAGCGGTACTTGGCGTTCTCCTCGTCGCGCATCATGTTCATGAAGGCGCTGTTGTACACGCGGTGCATCCCCAGGGTACGGACAAAATAGCCCTCCATGAGCCAGAACGCCTCAGCCAGCAGCAGTGTGCCGGGCACTTCCGCAGCCACGCGATCCACTACCTCGCGCCAGAACTCATGCGGCATGCACCGGTCGAACTCGGCTTGGTTCATGCCAAATTCGGCGCGGGACGGGATGGCGCCGCTGGAACCTGGGCCGGGAAACCACAGCCGGTGAAAATGCCGCTTGGCCAGAGTCATCGCCGCATCGAAGCGAATCACCGGAAACTGCCGGGCCACATGCAGGATGGTCTGAATCACCTGCTCCCGCACCGCGGGATTCAGGTAGTCGAGCTGCGCCGTATCGTTCCACGGAAAGCTGGTGCCGTCGTTGCCGTGGTAAATGTAGCGCGTCTCGCCGCTGGCGCGGTCCCGCCGGCGAAAGACCACCGCGGCGTCCGACTCCTCGAAGTAGTGGTCTTCAATCTTGATCTCCACCCGCCCATCATGAGAGAGATCGGGACCGTTGAAGCTGTAAGCCGGATAGGGCGCATCCGGCCGGGAAATGAACCACTCCGGGTGCTCGACGACCCAGGGCGAATCGATGCCCATGTGGTTCGGCACCATGTCGCTGGCGAGGCGAACGCCGTGCCGATAGGCGCGGTTGCGCAGGTTCGTGTAGGCTGCCTCGCCACCCATATCCTCGGCGATGCGGTAGTCGAACAGCGAGTACGCGGAAGCCACGGCGTCGCGGTTCCCACAGATCTGCTTGATCGTCTTCGACGCCCTGCTCCGCTCCCACACGCCGATCAGCCACAGCGAATTCAGCCCGCGCCGCGCCAGCGTTGCCAGTTCCTCGTCGGGAATCTCATCCAGGCGGGAGATTCCGCGGCCGTACTGTTTGCTGAGCTGCGCCAACCATACATACGTACTCTTGGCGATGAGCACCGTAGTGGGCATCCATGCCGTGTCCGGGCTGAACTTTTCGTATTCGTGGGCCGGATCGCCAAAAACCGGCACCTCGGAATGGCTCACTACCGAAGGCCACTGCTGCCGGCCGCTTTCCCGGCGGCGGCGCGCAGCCTCGGCGGCCTGTGCGGCGGGAGGATTGAATTGCATCCAGATGGCCAGCTCTTCTTCGTGCAGAATCTCCCCGGCGATAAGCAGGAGGCGTTCCAGGCTATCGCCGAGCAGCGGCTTCCAGAGCCGGCGAATGAGCGCAAGCTGCTCGCTGAGCGATCCGGGTGAGCTCACGGCCGGCGCGCGCAGAAGATCCAGCAGGTTCACCGGTTTGGAACCCTCAAGCGGAATCAGCGGCCGAGTGGCAAAGTAATCGGGCAACTGCTGCGTCACCTGCCGGTAAACGGTCTTTTCCGCCAGGGTCTTTTCCTCGAAAAGCTCCTCGAACGGCCGGAAGGCTTCATTGCGGTTAGCGGTCCACAGCAGCAGCAACTCCTCCAGCGCGGCGGCCCGGTGAGGAGTCCCATCCGTGGTTCCGGCCAGCCATTGCCGCGGCGTCTCCAGCCCGCGGATGACGCTGATCCCCGGAAACTGCTCGACAAACGTCAACAACATGGTATCCAGCGCCTCAGCGCCCACCTGCGCGGAAAACCAGGCGAGGGCGCTGGTCATCACCTCGGGGTCGAATTGCTGGCGATAGCGCGCCATCAGGACATGGCTGGCCTCGTCGATCAGTCCCATGGCGTAAAGCGATCCGGCATGAACCGCCCGCTCGGGATGCTTTTCAACATCGCGCACCTGATTCATGCGGTGCGCAAACTCGCGGCATGCGGCCAAATTGGCGAAAACGACGTTCCCTGTATAGGAAAAGAGCGACTCCGCAAACTGGTACCGTTCACGCGCATTCCGCGAAATGTGGAATTCCATCATAAGAAACCGAGCTCCCAAACCCTTCCAGCCACTCATCCGACCCAACATGCCGCCCGTGCCACATCCCCCGGGAAGTTTTTCCTGTCCGCCGGTTCCGACCTATCCGCCAATCCGGCGCATCCTTCCGGCACGAACGCAGCCAAAAGGTAAAGTAACACCTGGGAGGGCAAAGACGCTGGAACCTGCGATTTTAACCCGGTTCCGGCGTTGCTGGCTGCGGGCACAATTCGGCGGCAGAGTTGCTGCCCGCTGCACCGATGAGCGTTTCACGCGCGCAGATACAACCGGCACTTTTCACCGCTGTCCGGTACAGCACTTTGTAAGGTTCGATAAAGATTGTTCCATCAATAGGATAGAAGGCGTTGCCCGCAAAAACGATTTGAATTGAAAGTGGCCCCAGCGGTCTGAATGACCTGTTTCCAGGCGGATCCTAAGCATTTCCCGAACCGGCGTAAGGAGAATCGCCTGGCCGCTGAGGCTGCGGACAATCTCGCCCTACCCGTCGCGGCGCCGGCGCTGGTGGGTGGAGGGGATATTCAGGTCCTCTCGGTACTTGGCCACGGTGCGGCGGGTGAGTTGGATGCCCTGGGCCTGGAGCATAGCGGCAAGCTGGTCGTCGGTCAGGGGATGGCTCGCGTCCTCCTCCGCGATCAGCTTGCGCACCTTGCGCTTCAGTACCAGCAACGGCGTATCGGCGCCCTCCGGGCCGTTCGATCCCTCGGAGAAGAAGAAGCGCAGCTCGATGACTCCCTGAGGAGTATGCGCATACTTGTTGGCCACCGCGCGGCTCACCGTCGAGGGGTGAACCCCGATCTCCTCCGCCACTTCCTTGATCATCATCGGCCGCAGGGCCTCGATGCCCTGCTCAAGAAAGTCCTGCTGGCGGCGCACGATGACTTCACAAGTGCGCAGAATCGTGCTCTTGCGCTGGGCGATGTTGCGCAGCAGTTGCAGCGCGGAGCGGAACCGCTCCTTTACGTACTCCTTGACCTCTTTGTCGGTGTTCTCCGCCACCAGCATCCGCCGGTAGCGCTGGCTGAGCCGCAGGCTGGGCAGATCCTCCTCGTTCATGGAAACAACCCACTCGCCGCCCCGCTTGATAAACACCACGTCGGGTTCGATCAGCCGGGTCTGCTCGCGGTTGTAGAGGCGGCCAGGCCGGGGATCCAACGTGCGGATGAGCTCCACACCGGCATGCGCCTCCGTGGGCGTAATCTGAGCCGCCCGCGCCAAGTCTTTCACGTCCCGCTTTTGCAACAGTCGCAAGTGCCGGTCCACAATCAGCGCCGCAACTTCCATGCTGCGCCGCCGCTCCTCCAACTGAGCCTCGGCCTGGGCGTGAAAGTTGCGGTGCGGATCCTCGGCCGGTTCGGTCGCCGGCCCGGCATACAACTGGCTGAACTCGTGCTGCTGGGCCGTGATCTGGATCAGCAGGCACTCGCGCAGATCTCTGGCCCCCACTCCGGCGGGGTCAAGATGTTGCACCAAGTCAATGCCGCGCCGCACCAGTTCAAGGGCCGCGGCCAGTTCCGGCTCATGACCGTTGAGCGGGGACTGGCTGGCCTTGGACTCGCTTTCAGGGGGCTTATTTCCAGGGGGCGGGTTCTCTGAGGGCCGGCTTTCTGGGGACTCGCTTGCAGGGGACTGGCAGAAGGCCGCGGCCAGTTCTTCCTCGGTAGCGGCCAGATAGCCATCCTCGTCCAGATTGCCGATCACGAATTCGGCCGCCTCATGCAGCCTGGGCTCCAGGATCAGAACTCCCAACTGCCACGCCAGGTGATCGGACAGAGTCGTAGGCTGGGAGAGAAAGTTTTCAAACGAGGGCTTTTCGTTCTCTTCAAACTCCGGCTGTGTGCGGTAGCCGGGGTCCAGATAGTCCTGGAAGTATGATCCGAAGTCGATCTCTTCAAAAACGTCCTTGGGTGGGGCCGCGGGCTCCTCGACCCCGCGATCCTCAACGCCGCGTTCCAGCCGTTCCTCGCGGCCGGCAACTTCATCCAGCATTGGAACCGATTCGTCAATCTCCTCCAGGACGGGATTCTCCACCATCTCGGCATCGATCATCTCCTTCAGCTCAAGCTTATTCAGAGCAAGAACGCTCACCATCTGCATCAGGCCCGGAGTCAGGATCTGGCGTTGCGCGACTTTCAGGCTTAATTTGGGTTGCAGCAGCGCCATAAATGGGACTCAATTCCCGTTCGGACTCACCGTCAGTGTAATCCGGCGTGAAAAATGCTAAAGGGTAAAGTGCCGCATTTTGAAGCACTCGTTCCGGATTGGGCGGCACTCAATCCGGGAATCTCTGTCTGAAATTTGATGCACTGATTAGCACGTTTGGCACATTGACAAAAGCTTAGCTCATCAGCCCAGCGAGAAGCCCTCACCCAGATAGAGGCGCCGCACGTCCACGTTGTTGCCCAGTTCATGGGGCGTTCCGGCGAAAAAAATCTTTCCTTCGGCGATGATGTACGCCCGATCGGTCACGCTCAGCGTCTCGCGCACATTGTGGTCGGTGACCAGAACTCCGATGCCGCTGGCCTTCAGGTCGAAGATGATCTTCTGCAACTCCAGCACGGCGATGGGATCGATGCCGCTAAACGGCTCGTCGAGCAGGATGAAGCTGGGCTGGATGCACAACGAGCGCGCAATTTCCACCCGCCGCCGTTCCCCGCCCGAGAGCGCGTAGCCCCGCGTGGCGCGGATGTGGCCGAGGTTGAGCTGGTGAATCAGCCGCTCGGCCCGCGTGCGCCGCTCCCGATTGCCCAGCGGCTGCGCCTCAAGAACCGCCAGAATGTTTTCCTCCACGGTCAGCTTGCGAAAGACCGAGGGCTCCTGCGGCAGGTAGCTGATGCCGTAGTTGCGCGCGCGCAGATACATCGGCACCCGGGTGATGTCGCTCTCGTCCACCAGCACGCGCCCGGTCTCGGGCGCCACCAGTCCCACGATCATGTAGAAACAGGTCGTCTTGCCGGCGCCGTTCGGCCCCAGCAAACCCACCACCTCCCCGCGCGAGATGCGCAGGTCGACCCCGCGGACCACCTGCCGTCCCTTGTACGATTTGCCGATTCCCTCGGCGATCAATGTCTCCATCCAGGTCTCAGCTCGTTTCCGCCGTCACTTCGGCGCCGTGGTATCCGTTGTTGTCTTGCGTCCGCCGCCTTCGACGGTAACGCTATTGTCGCGGTTATGGAAGATCAATGCTTCGCCGGTCACGGTTCCCTGCGCCGGATCGTTCATCTTTGGCGGCACGGCGGCGGTTCCGGTGAGCACATACTCCCCGGTCTCGCCGGTATATACCAACTGCTCGCCGGTTCCGCGCCGGCCCTCGGAGGTCACCACCACGTGGCCCTTGGCCGTCATGCGGTCCACCTGCGCCTGCCCGCCGTCCTTACCGGCGTGATTGCCCGCCGGCAGCAGCGTCAACTCAACCTCATTCGAGACGGAGGCCGCCGTCCCCGTCTCGGCTACTACTGTGCCCAGGGCGCCTCCGTGCATGACCGCCTTGCGCTCGGCATCCGAATATTTCAGGTCGCCCCCGCGCACGCGGATCACGGAAGGCGTGGCTGGTTTGCCGGCCGCATCCTTGCCCGTTTCCTTGCCCGCAGCCGCGCCGGACGCACTCACCAGCACCGCCCGCACCGGCTCAGCCGGGTCCGTGCTCCGGGCCACCAGCGTCTGCTTCTGGCGATCCAGCACGATCACCGGCCCGACAACCGAGTTTGACTGCTGCCACAGCCGCGCGTGCCCCCGGAAGGTGGCCTCGCCCGTCGCCTGATGCAACTGAGCCTCGGCCGCGACGACGTGTGACGGACCGTGCCCGCCCAGGGTCAGGCTGCCCTGGCCAGACGCGCCGGTTGCGGGCCCGCCCTGCTGGCCGGTCTTGGCCGAGCCGGTTTCGCCCGCACCTGCATCAAGCCAGGTCGCCTTTACGTTTCCGTGCGCAAAGGCGTCCCCCGAATCATGGGATACGTCAATTTTGTCCGCTGTGAGCTGCAGGCCGCCGTCTTCCACGCGCGGACTGAGCGTCAGGCGCAGCCACTGCCCCGCACCCTCATAGACGGCCCGGCCTGCCGTGGCCCGCATCGGCGCCGCCGCCGGCGCGCCGGGCTTGGCCGATGGCTCCTGAATCAGCACCACATGGCCTTCGAGCACTGCCGACTGGATCTGCGCCGCGCCGCCCGGCTCGTTTGTTGCGTGGCTCTTTGCCTCTGTCCCCGGCACGTTACCGGGGGCAAAACGCGCCTCCAGCCGGTCGCCGCTTGAGGTCTGCCGGGTTCCGGTGACAGTGATTTCTTCCATGCTGGCGTGGCCCACCCCGGTCATTCCGGTCAACACGGAGCCCGGCCCGAATTCACCGGTCACCTCGTCGGCCGCCAGCCTGGAAGGCACGACGGCGCTCTTGCCGCGCTGGCTCTCGCCCGTGATAACCACCCCTTGCGTCCCGTGAATCGTGGCCGGCTCCACTTGTCCATGCCCAACTTCGCGGAACTCCATGTCGGCCACCGGCGAGCGCCACGTCCGGCTCACCCGCAGCGAACCGTCCCCAAGCCCAATCCCGGTCTTGGCCGCCAGCTCGCTCAGCTCTTCGCTGTGCATCTCCACGCCCCGCTCCAGGCGTACGTGACGCAACTCGCCCTGCGGCGTAAAATCAAGCTCCGCTGTGGGCGAGGTCCCATGCACATGGCGGCTCTGGCTCCCATTCTGTCGAATCGAGTCCATCGTGACGCCGCCCTCCAGATGACCGTGCCGGGGCTGGTTGTGTTCGTTAAAATCCATTGACCCCGTGGGCGCTGCAAGATGACCGCCAGTCGCGGTTGCCAGCGTGAACCCGCTCATAGCATCCAGCCGCACCGCCGATCCATCCTGGCGGAACAGTATCTTCGCCACGCCGGCCGTGACTTCCCCGCCCTGGTAATCGGCCGTGGCCACTTGCAGATGACACAGATAGGTCTCGCGCTCGAACTCCCCGTGCTGGGCATGGATCACGACCGTCTCTCCGCCGCGAAGCATCGTCAGCTCCACCGCGCGATCCAGCGCCAGATGCCCCTCCTGCGAGTCGTACGAGGCGCCCATGGAGCTGCCGGTTCCCTGCGCCATAGAAAAATCCACATGCTGGCTGGTCGTCGCCATTCCGCTCTTCTGGTCGAAGGTCAGCCCGCTGGTCTTCACGTGAATCTCGCCGCGCGCGGCGGTCTCGGCAGCAGAGGCTAGCGTGCTGCCTTTCGGCTTGTCGCCTATAGCCTGCCCCGGCGTCGCCTTTGGCGTCCGCCGCGGCGGACCGGGCGCCACCCCCGGCCGCATCAGCGTAATCTCCACCAGTCCGGCAGCCGTTACCGTACCCTTCTTCTGGTCGTACTCGAACTCGTTGCCCTCAATGCGATCCACGCGACTGCCGTCTTCGCCGTAGAGCTCGATCTTCACGTCGTGCAATAGCACATGGCCGCCCTTGCCCTGCGTCATCTGGATCAGTTTGGAGGCGTGAATCGTGTACTGCGAATGTGCGCCGAGGTGATGGGAAAATACCCAGCCGTTGGCCTCCTGCTGGATATCAAGGCCCAGCCGCTTGGGCAGATCGCGGCCATTGAAGGGATTCTTCCACTTGCCGATGGCCAGAAACACCACCAGCGCCACCACCAGCAGACCTCCTGCCGCCAGCACCAGCGTCCGCATCCGCTCAATGGTGAATCGCGCGCTCAGTTTGCCACCCCTAAGCGCGCCGCCAGCCGCTGGGCAAGACTCTCGCCCAGCTCACTCCACAAAAGCCGCGCCGTGGCTCCCGACCTCTTTTCGACGGCCGCTGTCAACTCCACCAGTTGGCGCACATTTTCTTCCACGTGCCGCGCCGCCATGGAATCCAATTCCGCTTCTTCTTCGAGGAATGGCGTATCCGCGCCGAAGTCCAGCCGGATGTGCCCATCCTGCTCGTAGCCCCCCCCGTCGAACAGCGGCCCATAGCCCGTTACCCGCACCAGACGAGGCTCCCGCACCCAACGAGCATCAAGGCCCGCACTCGTTTCCAGCTCCCAAAGACTCCAGCCGATCTGGAACTCATAGGCGTAATCGTCGTGCAGCAGCTCAAGCGCTTCTTCCACGGCCAGCCGCGGCTCCGCGCCCCGCTCGCTCCCGCTTCCACTGCGGCCATACACGCGCTGAAAAACCGGCGATTCACTCCAGCTTACCGGCCACACCGTGGCTGCATAGACCCTGGCTTCGCCGCCGTGCGCGGCAAACTCGCTCAGCACCGCCGTCAGCTTGTCAGGGAGCGCAGCAAGGCGCAGATTCGGGTACCACAAACTCAGATAAAGCGTGTCGGACATCCCTATTGATTGTAGACGTGCGGAAAGAGCCGAGGATGCGTGGAGAATGGCTCGGAAGAGCAGGAACCTGGAGTCTGGCGCCGGCCAGCGCGACCTGAAAGGCCGGGTGCCCCAAGTCTCGTCCGCCGCGGCGGAGAGACCTGAGACGCCACAACACTCAACCAGCCGGCGAAACGGACTCCACCCCTACGCCGTCACGATCTCGCTGAAGTCGGCAATGCCCGAGAACCCGCGCAGCACCTCGTCGATCAGGGCCAGATGCGCCCCGCGTATAGCGGGATCGGGATCGAGCACCATGACCTTGTCGAAGAAAGCATCCACGTCCGGCCGCAGCGTGGCGATCAATGCCAGCGCCTCGACGTAGGCCCTCTGCTGACGCAGCCTAGCAACCTCCGGCGCCAGCGCCGCCGCGGCTGCCGAGAATTGCCACGCTTCCACTGAGAGCCTGACGTCCTCCGCCGAGCCAATCGCGAACTGCTTCTCTTCGGCCTGCCTCAGAATGTTCTTGATGCGCTTGAAAGCCGCCGAGATCGCCCTGAAATCCTCTGACCCGCGCACCGCCGTCAACGCTTCAGCCCGCGCAATCGCATCGCGCACGTCGTCGGCGTCCGCGGCCAGCACGGCGTTCACCACGTCGTAGGCAAACCCGCGGACATCTTTCAGATAGAAGTGCAGCCGCTCCTTGAAGAAAGCTCGAACATCTTGTTCGAGCTTTGCCTGGGAGCAGTTCTCAGCTTCGTTGACCGCAGGCCGAATCAAACGTATGAGATCAAGCGGTAACTGGGACTCGGCAAGAATCTTGATGACTCCATTTGCCGCTCGGCGCAATGCAAACGGATCCTTCGATCCGGTGGGCGCATTCCCGATGGAAAACATGGCTGCGATGGTCTGTACGCGGTCGGCAAGACCGAGGAGTTGTCCCTCAACAGTGGGTGGAATCCGGTCCTCTGTATTCGCCGGACGATATTGCCAGTAGATCGCCTCAGCGACCCGTTCCCCCAAGCCCTGCGCCAGCGCGTACACACCGCCAACGACACCCTGCAACTCGGTAAACTCCTTGACCAACTCGGTAGTAAGGTCTGTCTTTGCCAACTGAACCGCGGTCTCTACGATTCTGCACAGGTCTCGATCGCATGTAGCCGAAGCATGGATTGCATACCAGCTTGCGTATTCCCTCGCAAGCCTGAGATTCGCCTCTGTCTTCCAGTGGTAGCTGCCCAGTTCCTTCTGGAAGGTGACGGCCTTCAGGCTCTCCACGCGCGCCGCGAGCGGCGTCTTCTGGTCGAAATCCCAGAAGAACCGCGCGTCCTTGAATCGCGCGCGGAGCACCCGCGCATTGCCGTGGCGGATGATCGCCCGGCCCTCGTCGTCCACCTCAGTATTGAGTACCGCCAGGAAGTGCGGCGCCAGCTTGCCATCCGCGCCCTCCACAGCGAAGTACTTCTGGTGGTCGCGCATGACGGTGACCAGCACCTCTTCCGGCAGCGCCAGGTACTCGGGCTCAAAGTCGCCCAGCACCACGGTCGGCCACTCGGTCAGATGCACCACAGTCTCGATCAGCGCCTCATCCTCGCGCCAGCGTGCGTCAGGGACCGTCCGTGTGGCCGCATCCAGCGCCTTTCGGATCGAATGACGGCGCTCCGCCACATCCACCACGACAAAGGCCTTGCGCAGCGCCTCGGAGTAGTCCCTGGCCTTGGCAAGCAGCACTGGCTTCCCGCTGTGCAGTACTCGATGCCCGCGGCTCTGCTTGCCCGCCGCAATCCCGGCAATCTCCAGCGGCACAACCTTGGAGCCGAGCAGCGCTATCACCCACCGCACCGGCCTGACGAAGCGCTCCGGCTTGCCTGCCCGCCAGTACATGTTCTTAGCCCAGTAGAGGCCCAGAACCTCCTTGGGCAGTTCCGCAGCCAGCAACTCCGCCGCCCCGCGGCCCGGCCGCTTCACCGTCGCGCCCACATACTCGCCCTTGGCGTTAGTGACTTTCTTGAGAGCCGTCACGGCCACGCCAGCCTTCTTGGCAAAGGCCTCGGCAGCCGCCGTCGGCGCTCCATCCTTGAAGGCCACCTTCCATGAGGGGCCCGTCAAATGCTCCTCGGTATCCGCCTGGCGCGGCGACACTCCTTCCACCAGCACGGCCAGCCGCCGCGGCGTCGAGTACGTGGTCAGTTTGCGCTTCGTCCCAAGCAGCCGCTCCCGCGTCAGCAGACCGCAAACCCGCCTGCCCAACTCGGCCTCAGCCCCGGCAATCATGCGGGCCGGAACCTCTTCCAGCCCAATCTCCAACAAGAAATCCGCCATAATGTGAGTTTCTTTCTGCCTTCAGGCTTCAGTAAGCCTAGCTTTTAACTTCTAGCTTCTGGCTCTCAGCTTTCAGCTCTGTCTTGCGCGGGCAAGTCGTTGCATCAAACCCAAGCAGGGCAAGCTAGAAGCTAGCAGCTAGGAGCTGGAAGCTGCTCCATTCTGCTGCGCCACATACGCTTTGGCCACGCCCACCGCCAGGTTGCGGATGCGCCCGATCATCCCAACGCGCTCTGTAACGCTGATCGCACCGCGCGCATCCAGAAGGTTGAAGAGATTCGAGCACTTCAGCGCCAGCTCGTAAGTAGACATGATGGGAAAACGCCGCTTCTCGACGGCCGTCGCCTTCTCGTTTTCCTGAATGGCTTTCCACCGATCCAGCAGGGCCTGAGCTTCGGCTTCGTAGCTATTGAAGTGCGCCCAAAGCCGGTCCACATCGGCGTCCTCGAAGTTGTAGACCGAGTACTGAAGCTCTTCGCTCAGCCGGACATCGCCATAAGTGACCGCCGCGCCGGTCTCCGGATCGTGCGCCCAGACCACGTCGTAGACGGAGTCCACGTCCTGCATAAAAGCCGCGAGACGCTCCAGTCCATAGGTCAGTTCGGCGCAGATAGGGTCCAGGTCAAGGCCGCCGCACTGCTGGAAGTAAGTGAACTGGGTGATCTCCATGCCGTCCATCATCACCTGCCAGCCCACGCCCCAGGCGCCTACAGTTGGACCCTCCCAGTTATCTTCCTCGAACTTCAGATCGTGCTTGCTGAGATCGATGCCGATGGCTTCCAGAGACTCCAGATATAGCTCCTGCACGTTCACCGGCGGCGGCTTCAGAATTAGCTGAAACTGCGTGTGGCGGAAGAGCCGGTTGGGGTTCTCGCCGTAGCGGCCGTCCGCGGGCCGCCGCGAGGGCTGGGCATAGCCCACTTTGTAGGGCTTGGGCCCCAGCACGCGCAGAAACGTCTCCGGCGCCATGGTGCCCGCGCCCACTTCAACGTCGTAGGGCTGCTGCAACACGCAGCCGCGCTCCGCCCAAAAGCCCTGCAAGCGGAACAATAGCTCCTGAAAGGTCAGCGCGGCAGGTTTCGCAGGCAATACAACCGCAGAGGATGAAACGGTGGATGAAGGCACGGAAACTCTCTCTCTCGACGGAACTGAGATCGATTTTATCAGCCTCCAGCCTTTTTCCGTCCTCCAGTCACGATCAGCCTCCCAGGCGTCCCAGCGCCTCGGCCGAGCGCAGCTTGCGCTCCAGATGGCGCTCCAGGGCCTGCAAGGTGAAGCGGCGCAGATCCTGTCCGCGCCGCCGCGGCCACGGTTCGGCGGCAAAGGCCGACACCGGCGCCCTGAGCATCCGCTGCGCCAGTTGCCAGGAATCCGCCGAGAGTGCGCTCGAGTTTCCGTTGCGATGCAGGGCGCAGAACAGGCCGTCGCCGAGCGTGTTGAAGCTGGTCTCGCCAGCCTCCAGCGCTTCGCGGCAAACGGTGCAATGGGCGATGTCCGGCAGAAGCCCCATCAGCCGCGTCATCCACAGCGAAAAATAGGTCAGCGGCATCCACGGCTGCTCCACCGTGGTCTGCTCAAGCACCGCCAGCAGCAGCCGGAAGACCGGCTCCTGGGGATCGTGCTCGGGCAGCGCCTGATCCAGCACCTCGGCAAAAAAACTCAACACCGTCATGCGCGCATGGTCCACGGCAGTCGAGAGCGGCGAGCGGACAATCTCCAACTGATCCAGCCGCACCAGTTCTTGCCGGGGCCGTTCGGCAAACCAGGCCCGCGCTACGGTCATCGGCTCCAGCGCCCCTCCAAACCGCTTGCGGCTCTTGAGCGCCGACTTGGCCACGCCCTTCACCCGGCCGTAATCGCGCGTGAAAAAGCTCACAATCAGGTCGGCCTCATTGACCGGCCAGGTACGCAAAACCACCGCTTCTGAGGTGAGCACGCTCATGCGTCTACTATCTTCGCATTGCGGCCTGCGTCTGGAAGGACCGCGCCACATAATTCCTTACAGTAAAGTAAGGGATTTCTTGAAATGTAAGGTATAATGGATTTTGAAAGGAATTCCGATGCCGACAGCGACTATGACTTCCAAAGGCCAGATCACGATTCCTATCAAGGTTCGGAAGGCGCTTGGGTTGAAACCAGGCGTCCGGATCGATTTCTATGAGGTCGAAGACGGGGAGTACGCCTTCCGGCCCAAAACAGGCTCGATCATGGAGATGAGAGGCTGTCTACCGAAGCTGGACCATGTGGTCACCATCGAGGAAATGGATCGGGCGATTCTCGATCATGCCGCGAAACTGGATGCGGCAACCCGCAGTGACGCGTACGAAGGCGTTACACCTGGAGAGGCCGCGTGACCGGGCTGGATACGAATGTTCTGCTCCGCTTTTTTCTGCAGGACGATCCCCTGCAAAGCCCGAAGGCCGATCGGATCATCGGCTCCTTGACCTTGAACGAGCCGGGGTGGGTTGGAGCGGCAGCGATCCTTGAGCTTGTGTGGGTAATCTCCAGCCAGAATCGCATCGGCCGCACAGGAATTGCAACGATCCTGGGTCAACTGCTCACACGAGACGAGATTGTGATTGAGCAGGCGGATGTTGTCCAGAACGCTTTGCAACTTTATCGGAAAGGAAACACGGAGTTTTCCGATTGCCTGATCGCCAGCTCCGCCAAGGCCGCGGGATGCAGCCGAACCGTCACCTTCGACCGAAAAGCCGCGCGCGATGCCGGCATGCAACTAATCGGATAGGCCGTCGCGCCCGGCCCTGCTGTTCTGTTTTGCACAAGGCAGGCGATTGACCGAAGGCTACAATGGCGGCAGAGGTTCCAAATGCCTTCCGCGATGGTCACCTTCAACGGCCGCATCACCCTCCCCTCCCACGTACGGAAACAGCTTGGACTCAAGACAGGCGACAGTGTCGATTTTGTCGAAATCGGGACGGGGCGGTTTGCCATCACACCCGGCGCCGGAGCCATTTCGGACCCCAAGGGTTGGATTCCAAAACTGGATTTCGGCTCCACGGCCGAAGAGATGGATGAGCCCCTCCAGTAGGCTGCCACAGCAAGACTTTTCGGCCCCAAAAACTCCCACTTGCTTCAGCGCCCTTGTCCCGGATGAGCGTCTCCGCGGCGCACAGACACAAACGCGCATTCCGACGGACGGAATGCGCGTGGTGACAAAACTCAAATTTGGGAGGAAGTGGAAAGCCGCTTAGCGGCCGAAGTGTGCGGCGTTCTTCTCGGTAAAGCTGGCCCACTTCTCCGGCACATCGTCCGCCGCGAAGATGGCCGAGACCGGGCAGGCCGGGACGCACGCGCCGCAGTCGATGCACTCGACCGGATCGATGAACAACTGGTCGGCCGCGCCGAAACCGTCCTCGTCCTTCTTGGGGTGAATGCAATCGACAGGACAGGCGTCCACACAGGCGGTGTCCTTGGTGCCGATACAGGGTTCTGCAATGACGTATGCCATCTCTGATTTCTCCGGGGGAACAAACACTCTCGACGCTGATGGTAGCACAGGACCCCAAAGGTTGACCCAAACTCCCGCAACGCCGTTTTGCGATGCGGGAATCGGGAGAATCATCCCCCGGTTTGCCGTCCCGTAAGCGAACCATCCCGAGAACAGGGCCCGCGAACCGGGCCCTCAAAAAACATCTATCCAGCAACCGCCGTCCGCGCCGCCCTGTGCGCCGCATACTCCTGCGGCGTGGGAATGGGCGTCAGCCCGCGCCCGGCAAACATATCGCTGAAGAGGCCCAGCAACTCCTCGTGGATCAGTCCGTTCGAGGCCAGAATCTCCCGGCTGTCCAGCCGGAAATGGCCGCCGGAGAAGTCCGTCACCCGTCCGCCAGCCTCTTCTACCAGCAGAATGCCGGCCGCCGTGTCCCAGGGATTCAGCTTGAACTCCCAGAATGCGTCCATACGGCCCGAGGCAACATAAGCCAGGTCCAGCGCGGCCGAGCCGGCACGCCGCACCCCGTGCGAACGCAGCGTAAATTCCTGGTAGAAGTGAATATTCGGGTTGTCGTGCCGCTTGCGGCTGGGAAAACCCGTGGCCACCAGCGCCTCGGCCAGTTCCGGCGTGCGCGAAACCCGCATCGGCTTGCCGTTCAGCCTGGCGCCCCGTCCCCGTTCGGCGGTAAACAGCTCATCCCGCATGGGATCGTAGATGACCGCGGCCACCAGCGTTCCGTCCTGGTCCGGCCTGATCCCCGCGGGGCGCTGGACCTGTCTCTGGACCTGTCTATGTTCCAGGCCCAGCGAGACGCAGAATTGCGGGAACCCGTGGGTAAAGTTGGTGGTCCCGTCCAGCGGGTCCACATACCACCGAAACTCACCCTCCAGCCGCTCCCGCGTGCCCTCTTCGCCGTAGATTCCGTGCTCCGGAAAGGCCTCGCCCAGCCGGCCGCGGATCAGCTTTTCCACCGTCCGGTCGGCCACCGTCACCAGGTCGACGTCGCCTTTGTACTCGGTCTCGACGCCCTGTGCCAGAAACTCGCGTAGCCGCGCGCCCGCCTCCTTGGCAATGGCCGATGCCTTGGGAACCCAGACGTATTCCGACGCGTTTTCCGTCGCCCCGCTCATGAGGCGGCCCCGTCCCCAATTGTTTCGCTCGCGCCCTCACGCCGCGGAGCGTGCTTCCGGCCGGCTTCGGAGATGCTGCGGATCTGATGCTTGTAGATGAAGAGGTTTGGATGTCCCTCGCGCGTCAGCCGCACCATGGCGTCGTCGAAGTACTCGATCCAGCCGCGCACGGTCTCCCCGTCGCGCAGCTTGATGGAGATCTGCACCTGGCGATCGCTGAGAGAGCGCAGGTAGAGCGCCTCCTGGCCGGTATCGCCCGGCGGAGGCGCCTTGGAACGGCGGCGCGAAGACAATGGCGAGGTCATCATGCCATTTTAGATGCAGGAGGGGACGGCAACGCAGACAACGCAGGCAACTTGGCAACTTGGCAACCTAATCTGGCGCCATCGAGCGGCGTCCCTGGGCGCTGCGGAGAGGAAGGCGCGATTGGGCGCAAAAACGCAGTATTGCGCCGCGAAAGCTTTGCGGATTGTTGAACGGATAAGTGGTTATTTTTCTTGGATTTATGCGGGGCCAGGGGGTGTTTTTACTGGCATACAGCGGTGGAAATGCGCGATTTACCAAATGGCTCGTAACGCCTTTGGAATGAGGGGGTTTAGGGTAGGAATACTGAAATACTTATTGTGTACGGACGCCGATTCCTGTCCCGCAAGTTGCTGAAGGGAAACAGGCTTAGTGGGGTTTACAGGCGTACAGGGCGAAATTTGGCTTTTTCCCGGGGAGGGGCTGGCCGGGAGGGAGGGAGCGGGCGGGTTCGGGGCGGGGGCGGCGGGCGGAGCTGCGGCGCGGGCTGCGCGGGCGGCTGCCAAGCCAAATTGCGGCCGGCCGCCGGGGTAACGCGCGGCCTTCACCGCTTCGGGCAGGGCCAGGAGCAGAAACCTTACCATGTCGGTGACGGTGGTGTCGTAGTCGGCCGCAATCCTGCGCGTCTGGCGGTAGAGCTCGGGTTCGACGGCTACGGTGATGTTTCTGACGGCACGCATGGTCAGGCTCTCTTGAGGGCTCAGGAATTTCGCTCTATTGGCAGTGTGCATCACAGGCGGGTAATTATCTGCAAAACGGGCTTCGGGGCGCCCGGCTTCATTGGTCGGACCTGGACCACCCGCCAAACAACTGAAAAAAAAGAGACGCAGGGGCTAAAGCCCAACATCTTCATGCTGAACTAGCGGCACGACTAAAGTCGTGCCCTGACGCTTCTTGCAATCTCCATGGAATTTTGCAAGTGGCTCATGGGGCACCCAGTTTGATTTGCCAGACCAGGGCCACCCGCCTACGATCCGACCTCAAGACCCGCTCATCGCGATAGGGCCGCGATGAACGGGGCACAGCTTCCTATGGCTCATGATGATTCTTCGGGGCCGATGAACGGGCCACCTGCGGCACAGCTTCCTATGGCTCATGGTGATTCTTCGGGGCCGATGAACGGGCCACCTGCCATCACTGTCCGTTGGTCTTGATAGGACGGCAAAGCTGGTACATCAGGCACCCCCCCACCCCTATTTTGTAAACAAATTCCTTGTTTTCTTGAGTTTACGGGCAGGGTTGCGCTGTAAAATCCTGATAACAAAGAAGTTCCCTGCAAAATCGTCCAGGATAAGGAGTTACGCGGAGTTTCGGCCTCTGCCAGCAGCTTCCGGCTGAAAGGCGGCGCGAAGAGGACGTACCGGACGGTGATTTGAAGGAAGACTTCTGAGAATCATTGTGCGACGAAAGGGGGAAATAATCTGCAAGGGACTGGCCGTCCAGGCGGAGGCGCTTCGCGCATGGGGTTCGTAGTATCCCACCCTTCAATCACCCCAACGACGAAGACCTGTCGTTGGGGACCCCGATATCGCAAAGTACGCGAAGGATGGGGCACCCGGCGCATCCCGGCAGCATATAGGAAAGGCCCGTGGCTAAAGACCCCTTCGTTTTATGCATCGGTTCAGGGGACCCCACGCTGCCAGTGATCGAGATGGCAAGCAGAGCGCGGGCCTGGAGTCCCGCATGACAGCCGGTCTGGAGACCGGCGCTACCCGCTCGCCCCCTCAAAGAAGCGCAGACCCCGGAGGGGAAAAAAGTCACTTGGCCGTATAGGTTCCGGGGTCCATCTACTCCGGCTCCGCTCCAGCCAATTTCCTCATAGCGAACCACGCACCCAGGGGCCGAAAAGAATGGCGGAGACGCTCGTTGAGTGCGTTGGGCTGTTGGCAACAACCGGGAATCGTTCCTCATTAAAACTTCTGCGTCGACGCTCCTATAGATCACCAGCGAATTTGCATGATCGACCTAAAGATCAGGCGCATCGAGCTAAGTTCGGGATCGGTCCTGGGATCGGGACAGCTTTCAAGGATTTGGCAGAATCGCTCCTTGATTCTTTCCTTTTCCAGCGGTTCTCCTTGATAGCGCTTCATTGCGGAATCGTAGCCCGTCCATTGAATTGGGCAAAGCTAACCGTTCTCCCCTGTCAGCGCGGTTCGTCCACAGTATAGTTCGATTCCGCAAGCACTGCCGTTGATCTCCGCGTGGCTCAAACCCGTCGGTCCAATCGTTGGGTACGAATGTGCAATGTCGAGATCAGGAAGGGTTAATACGCGAAAATTCTGTGGGAGGCCAGCTTTCATGAGCGACGAGCTGATGCTTTGAATTCTATCGCGCCGCCACTCACTGCTGGATCGCCAAGCATTCTCTCACATGCTCCACAGAGCACATTTCGGTTATAAAGGCAACCTGTGCAAGGCACTTTGGTCAGTTGACGTGAAATCGCCATTGCGCCCGCCGACGGCGGAGACACGACCAAAGCCATCACCGTTCTGGTGCCTGCATCATCGGGCTATCCACCTCCAACGTCGCAATGAATGCCGCAGACGACCGACCCAATTCGAATGTCGGGGTGTTCATCCTGCTTCCCCCAAGTTGTACGCAGGCAACGTTGTAAGGCGTCCGTCCTCGACTGGGCCACCCACTGTGAAATGGTAGAAGCTCTGCCAATCGCGCGAAGAGATGCCGAACACCTCGTGAACCGGATCATCGAAGTAGCAGCCGATCCCGGTCGCACGAATGCCCGCCTCCTCCGCCTCGAGGTACAGCACCTGGCCGACGAGTCCGGCCTCCCAGAAGAGATTTCGGTAGAAGCCGGCGCCATAAACAACCAAACTGTCCATGTATTCGGCGATCATCCCAAGGCTGTAGGCCCCGTCCCCCGCGATGTCTTGACCGCAGGAGACGCTCGCGGCCAGAGTACGGCAGTCCCCCTCTTTCAGCAGGAAAAGCGGAAGGCCATGCGGACACGACGGAGGGCGTTGCCACAGGAAATCAGGCCGCATAGCCTGCCGGAGTGTCTCGACCTTTTCCGGATCCCGAGCGAGCACGTAGAGACCGGGAGGCACGTCGTTCACGCGGTGCACGAAGAGGCCCAGGTGGATGCGTGGGCGCCATGGTAGGGCGTCCCACGGCATAGATCGGCCGTCTCGGGTGGGTACAAGACGAGCCATCATCCGGAAGAAGGTCGCCGCAGGAATCGCTGTGGACCCGTCCATGCTCACCGCGCTCCTGCGCCCCAGGATGACTTTTTCCGCAGTGAAGGCCCCGGACCGAACTGGCGCCCCGAAGAGCTCTTCCTCCGGAGGGAACCTGGAGAACTCTTCGTCCGCCGCAATCCTCGAACTCGTAGTGGCGGCAGCCACTTGGTCGATCACTGGCCAATCGACGCCGTGCTCGGGACTCAGCACGTTAGCTGTGCCGTACCACTGAGAATTGGCCACTTGGGTTACCAACTCTTTGGACAGGCAGAGGCCTCGGTCGCTGGCCCATTTCTCCCTGACCACAAGCGCCACGAGTTCGGGATGCTCCCGCTCCGCGCCGGTGTAGTCGGCCTCGCGGTCGAGTCCGAGAAGTTGGGCCACGGCAGCGCTACCCACACGGTCGAGGAGGCGGATTTTCCACCCGAGGGCAGCCGCCGCGAATCGCATCGCCCCCAGCGCATGGCCGACATCGTGTTGGCAGTATCGGAACGCACGCTCGCCATACTTCCAGGCCTCCCGCCAAAAAATGGACGACAGCCCCACGAGGAATGAACCTTCCGGAAACGCTGCCGTCAAGGCGGGCCAGACCGAGGGATCAATGTCCGCTCGAAGCTCGAGACCGTGCGCCTTCGATGCGTAGTGGTATACACCGGGTCGGTTGTGGATAGCGTCCAAAGACGGCAAGAGCACGTATCCCTCCGTTGGGTGGAGGTTCCCACTCGACGGATTGGCACGCAGAGACCATGTGGTTCCCTCGAACCGTTTCCAAGCTGTCAGCGAGAATGCGTATCGCAAGAAGAGTGAGATGGAGTCCACCGAAAGCGGAGCCGGCGCCACGTTGTCCGAGACATAGAGCTGCCAGAACGGAAGCACCCGCCCCTCCTCGGGGAGAGGAAGGCGAACCAGCGGCGCTCCGTCGTAACGGCGGAACGGATCTGGCTGTTTAGCCCAATCCAGGTATCCAAGCGAGGCGGCATAACGGTGGTAGTGGTGCTTCGTTCTCTCGTGGTAAGCTACCACGACTTGCTCAGCAGGAAGGTCAAGGTCGTCCCTGTCCGTCTTCAGCGTGAAATCAGGAGGAGTATTTGCTTGCATGTCCATCGTTGCTCTCCCGTCACATGTGGGTAAATGCCTCGTACAGGTGAATTCCGGCATCGAACGCCGGGGAGCTCGTGGCTGAGATCTACCGGACGCTTTGGGAGAACAACCATACGAGGATCCATTCCGCCCTCAAGATGCCTCTCTCAGTATTTGCAGAACAGATTGCAGCGTAACAAAAATCGCCGATCTACTGTCTAAAGAAACCTATCCTTTACACGAAGGACCGGGCTCGGGAAAGCAATTGATAGGTTTCTGGATGTGTGTTCGGCAATCTGGACATTGAGCCAAGTATCTCAGTTGTTGCAAAATCGCCGATGCGCTCAGCGAAATACCGGGGGACGGCGTGACGATTGAACTTTTGAGTTCCGGGTGGGTGACGGGCAAACCGGAAGCTGATCCGACTCCGGCGTTTCCGAGAGACCAATCCAGAATCCCTGCAATCACTTCCCCTTGGCCGGCGAATCCAGGTAATAGCCCGTCTTGTGGCGGATATTGAAAGCCTCCGCCGCGGCCCTGGGGATGGTCACCTGCACCCGGTGGAAGGGCCTTCCAGGCTCTTGATTTTTTGGATAATATCCCAGCAAGTATTGGGTGCGCAGGTCGTCACGGACCCGCGCAAAGGCCTTATCTAAACCGCCTGGGCCGCCGTCGCTCACGTAGTAGCTCTTGCCGCCGGTCTGCTCGGCCAGGGTGATGAGCGCGTGTTCTCCGGCCAAGTCGCGTCCGGCGCTGGCCTCGATGGGCACGTCGATAAGGCTGTAGATCATCACCTCGTTGCGCAGAGCCGCCTCCAACGCCTGTGCATAGGTGCTGCTCTTGGCGGTATCGTCGCCGTCGGAGACCACGATCAGCACTCGCCGCGGCGAGCGTCCCTCTTTTCGGCCCAGCCGGTCGGAACCCAGGACGATCGCGTCGTAGACCGCCGTAGCCCAGTCGCCGCGCAACTGGCTCAGCCCGCGATCAATCTGAGCCACCTTGTTGGTGAAGGGCGTCAGTTCGCGCACGTCGGTGGCAAACTGGAGCAGGCTCATCTGGTCCTGCGGGCGCAGGATCGCATGGACAAACCGCCTAGCCGCGTCCGCCTCCTCGGCCATGTCCTTGCGCACGCTGCTGCTGGTGTCGATGGCCAGGGTCAGGTTCAGCGGCAACTCCGACTGGCGCTCGAAGACCGCAATCTGCTGCGGCCTTTCGTCTTCGGTGAGGGCAAAGTCCTCGCGCGCAAGCCCGCCCACAATGGCGCCGTTCCGGTCGGTCACATTTACAAAGACGCTCACCAGCTTCACGTTCATGTGCAGGGTGATCTCCTGCGCGGCCAAAGCCAGGGGCGCCAGAGCCAGCAACGCCCAGCAGCCGGCCCGCCGGCCAACCTTCGACCCGGCAATGGATAGAACGCGCAGTGGCATTGTTCCTCTTGAACAGGGCAGGTTAGGGTTCGTGGTTTCCCACCCTTTCGCCCGACCACCCCACGGACGAAGACCTGTCCGTGGGGACCCCGGCAAGACGAAAGGATGGGGCACGGAAGATTTCGGATGATCCAACTCGGAGTTCCTATCGTTCCGAACTCATCAACAGAGTTGGAACCACCCCAAAAGAATACCGCCTGCCGGTGAGACGCGGCAGACGGCAACAAGTCCGTGCAGAGACGAAGAAAGCCGGCAGGTTCGTCGGCCCTCATGCCATCAATCGCACCAGCGCCTACGCCACGGCGCCCACCGCAACCTCGGCTTCCGCCACCGGCTGCGTATCGGGATGCGAATCGGGCCTGGCCTTCAGCAGCGGCAGGGCCACGGCAAGCACATCCTCGATGCGCTTGGCGTAGTGCACCTGGACGCCCTCCATCAGCTCCGGCGTCAGGTCCTCTTCCACGTCCTGGCGGTTGTCGGCGGGCAGGATGATGGTTTCCACCCCGGCCCGGCGCGCGGCCAGGAACTTCTCCTTGATGCCGCCCACCGGCAGCACGTTGCCGCTGAGCGTAATCTCGCCAGTCATGGCCGTCAGCGGGCGCACCGGCGTATCGGTCAGCAGCGAGGCCAGCACCGTGGCCATGGTGACGCCAGCCGACGGTCCGTCCTTGGGAATCGCCCCGGCGGGCACGTGAATGTGCAGGTCGATCTCCTTGGTAAAGTCCTCGGCCAGCCCCAGGGAGGCAGCATTCGACCGCACCCAGGTCAGAGCCGCCTGCATGGACTCCTGCATCACCTCGCCGATCTGCCCGGTCATGGTAAAGGCGCCCTTGCCCTTCATCTTGTTGGCCTCGATGAACAGAATGTCGCCGCCGGCCGGCGTCCACGCCAGCCCCACGGCTACGCCGGGCCGCTTGACGCGCTCGGCGACCTCGGTGTCCACGCGTACCTGAATGCCGCCCAGGAACTCCTTGAGCACCTCGCGGGTCACGACAAGCTTTTCCGTCTTGCCCTCGACCACGCGCCGCGCCTGCTTGCGGCAAACCGTGCCCAGCGTCTGCTCCAGCTTGCGCACGCCGGCCTCGCGCGTGTAGTGGCGCACGATGTGGAGCACCGCATCCTCGGGGAATTCGATCTGTTCTGGGGTAATGCCGTTCTCCTTGACCTGGCGGGGAATCAGGTAGCGGAAGGCGATGTGCTTCTTCTCGTCCTCGCTGTAGCCCTGCAGGAAGATCAGCTCCATGCGGTCCAGCAGCGGCGGCGGAACCGTGTCCAGCATGTTGGCCGTGCAGATGAACAAGGTCTTCGACAGGTCGAAGGGCACGTCGAGGTAGTTGTCGCGAAAGGTATTGTTCTGCTCCGGGTCCAGCGTCTCGAGCAGCGCCGAGGCCGGATCGCCGCGGAAGTCGCGGCCCAGCTTGTCCACCTCGTCCAGCATGATCACCGGATCGTTGGTCTCGGCGCGGCGAATGCACTGGATGATCTGGCCCGGCAGCGCGCCGATGTAGGTGCGGCGGTGGCCGCGAATCTCCGCCTCGTCATGCATGCCGCCCAGCGAGATGCGCTGAAACTTGCGGCCTAAGGCTCGAGCAATCGACCGGCCCAGGCTGGTCTTACCCACCCCCGGCGGCCCCACAAAGCACAGGATCGGCCCCTTCATGTCCGGCTTCAGCTCCAGCACGCTCAGATAGTCCAGAATGCGGTCCTTCACCTTCTTCAGCTCATAGTGATCCTCGTCCAGAATCTCCTTGGCCTTGCCAATATCGATCTTGGAGCCTGAGCTTTTGGCCCACGGCAGGATGGCCAGCCACTCGATGTAGTTGCGGGTCAGCGAGTAGTCGGCGGCCATGGGAGACATCCGCGACAGCCGCGTCAGCTCCTTCAGCGCCTCCTTCTTCACCTCCTCCGGCATCCCGGCGGCATCGATCTTCTGGCGCAGTTCGTCCGTCTCGCGCTGGCCATCGTCCTGCTCGCCCAGTTCCTTCTGGATGGCCTTGAGCTGTTCGCGCAGATAGTAGTCGCGCTGCGACTGCTGCACCTGGTCCTGCACCTCGGTCTGGATCTTGGCGCGCAACTGCTGCACCTCGATCTCCTTAGCAAGATGGCTGTTCAAGAGTTCCAGACGCGCCAGGATGCTCGCCGTTTCCAGCAGCAACTGTTTGTCGTCGGTGGTCAGGAAGGGCAGCGAAGAGGCCACAAAGTCCACCAGCCGGCTCGGCTCCTCGATATTCGCGGCAATCGTCCGCAACTCGTCGGACAGCGTCTGCGACTCGGACACAATCTGCTGGAACTGCCCGATCACATTGCGCACCAGCGCCTCGACGCCCGATGTGGCCGCAGGCTCGGTGTCCTCCAGCGTCTCCACTTCGGCCACCATGAACGGCTCACTTTGGCTGTAGCGCACCAGCCGCACCCGCTCCACCCCCTCGGTGAAGACGAACCGGCTCTGGTTGGGCATGCGTACAACCTTGTGCACGGTAGCCAGCGTTCCCACCGTGTGCAGATCGGCGGGCCTGGGTGAGTCCAGCCGGGGGTCAAGCTGTGCGGTTACAACAATCGCCCGCTCTTCGCCCAGCGACTCGATCAACTGGATGGAGCTCTCCCGGCCTACCGTCAATGGCAGCACGGCATGGGGAAACAGAACGGTGTCCCGCACCGGCAGAACAGGGATTCTGCGCACTCCGGGGGAATCCTTTCCTGATGGATTCTTGTGGGCCGGCGGGATGGAATGCTGGTTTGGCATTGAGTATCCTCGTATCAACTTTCCTTCTTTAGACAGCGCAGATTTTGAAAAGTTTCAGAAATCTCTCCTTCCAGGCGATCTTCCCTCCCTTGCTCAAATCACGCGCGTCTCCTTCTGTACGGCCAAGGATCGGGCAGAGTTCCCGTTCCATGGCCTGTGCCGCCGTTTCCAGTTCCACCTAAAACCGTATGAACGGCCAAGGGAGCAGCAGCCCATTACCTGTTTGGATGCACCTTTGCTCGAAGAGTTTATCGGCCAAAGCCGGAGGAAGCTGAGAAAGATACCCCGGCCAAGGGAGGATTGTGCCTATGGCCTGTTCAGTTCTTGCCGGGGTTGCCTTCTTCTTCTTTGATCGCCGATTCGATCTGTTCCCACAGAGCGTCCGGCGGTTCCACGATGGGCAACAACTGGCGGGCAGCCTCGGCGATGGTCTCCAGGTCGGCCAGCAGGGCGCGGCACAGTTCGCAGCTTCGGATATGGGGATGGGAGGCTATAGCCTCGCCGGAGCCGATCAACTCCGGCAACTGGGCCTGGAATGCGGCACAGCTCAAAGGATTGCGTTCTTCCATCATCGCCGTGCCTCCTGCCGGGTATCGGTGCGCAGGGCATCGCGGAGCTTCAGGCGCGCCTTGTGCAACTGGGACTTGCTGTTGCCGATCGAGCAGTCGAGCATGGAGGCAATCTCATTATGCTCATAACCCTCGATGTCGTGAAGTACAAAGATGAGGCGATAACCAGCCGGCAAATCGGCGATGGCGCGCTCCAGGGCCAGCCGGTCGATGGCGCCGGCCAAGGTGGGATCAAGGGTGCCGAAGCTTCTTCCGGGGCCTTCATCAGGAGCGGGTTCCATGGCTTCATCCAGTGAAATCAGAGACAAGCCCTTCCTGCGCAGGTGCATCAGCACGACATTGATAGCCAGCCGGTGCAACCAGGTGGAAAAGGCCGAATCGCCGCGAAAGGTGGCAATCTTGCGGTGCAACTGGAGGAAGGCTTCCTGGGTCAGGTCTTCCGCTTCCGCAATATTGCCCACCATGCGCAGGCATAAAGAATAGATGCGCCTTTTGTGGAGAGAGTAGAGTTGGGCGAAGGCCTGATGGTCGCCGCCCTGGGCACGGGCCAGTGCATCGGCTTCGGCGGGATTGGGTGCGGCCGCGCGTGCAAACGGCACGGCGGGAGAGACCGGGGTCCCCGGCCCGCCGCGGCGGGGTTCTTTGTCGACGGGGCGGGAGATCGGGGCCCCCGGCGCCACGGGCGGGTGCCCTCTGGGCGGCTCGCTGGGGTGAGGGGACAGGTCTTTGTCGACGGGGTGGGAGGCCGGAGCTTGCGGGGCCGGTTCCGCGGCAGGCGGGTTGGGAACTGGATCGGGCGGCTGCGTCGGAAACCTCGAATGGGGCATGCGTTTCCTTGGAAGATTGCTGCGTGAGCCTCGTGCTGCTGCGCCGGTCTTCTTTCCTCGTTAGTATAAAGGGAGCAGTTGAGTTTACGGAGCTTCGGCGAAGGATGACTGGAGCCTGCGCTTTGCAGGTTCTCGCGTTGAAGCTGCTCTGGTACGCGGCGGGGCGTTTTTCCTCGTGTTTCTTGGGAGATTAGGTCTTGAAGGCAAAGACGGGGTCCACAGCGGTGCCGCACCCAGAGGGTTCCCGGCGCCCACTTCGCCGCTGGGGTGGAAAGCCGGCGGGGCAATGCGGCAATCGATACGGGCACGGCGTATTGCTGGCATGCGTTCTTGTCTTCGGTCTCAGCGGGGAAATCCACGGCTGGAGCCAGAATGCGGCCGGGCGCGCCACCGTCGATCACTCGGCACCCACTTCCGCAGCCTTCCTGAGCCCCGCAGCCGTGCAGGGAACGCCAGCGCCCTCAGAGGCCGGCGTGGATTCCCTCGCCCAATGGGAAGGCCTGCCGGTGCGGCGCATCTCGTTCGAGGGGGTTGCGGCCGCCCGGCTTGCCCCGCGGCCCGGCCATCTTGCCCAGGCCGAGGGAACGCCGCTCAGCCGGGAAGACCTGAAAAAGAGCCTGCGCCAGCTTTTTTCGACCGGCCTGTTTGAAACCATTGAGGTGGAGGGATCGCGCGGCCAGGACGGCGTGGCTCTTGTCTTTCGTGGAGCGCCGCGCACGTTTATCGGGACGGTCAGCGTGGATGGAGCCAAGGGCGCCACCGTGAATACGCAGCTTCAGCGCGCCTGCCAGCTTGCGCCCGGCGCGCGCTTTACCCCGGCCAAGCTGAGCCATGCGCTCGAACAGATGCGCCAAACGCTGGCCCGGAACGGGTTCCACGACCCGGCGATTACCCAAACCCTGACGCCGCACCCTGAAGAACAGCTTGTGGATATCGCGTTTCACGTGGTCTCCGGCCCCCAGGCGCGGGTAGGCACGGTCGACGTTACGGGCGATCCTGGGATGAGCGCGGAGGAGTTTCGCCGCCACGCCCACTTGAGAACCGGCGCGCACGTGGACCACGACACCGTCAACCGCGCCCTGGCCGGCGTACTCAAGCAGTACCGGCGCGAAGAGCGGTTGGAAGCCGAGATCAAACTCGAGTCCGAACAGTACGCCGCCGACATGAAAATATCCAACTTCCGCTTTTCCGCCAACCAGGGACCTCAAGTGAAAGTGCGGGTGGAGGGCGCCAGCATGGGCCCTGAGCGCGTCAAGCACGTGATTCCCATTTTTGAAGAGGGAACCGTCGACGAGGACCTGCTGAACGAAGGCAATCGCCGGCTGCGGAACTACTACCAGCGCCAGGGTTACTTCGACGTGAAGGTGGATCACGAGAGGCAATCTTCAAACGCCCAGCAGGTGGTTATTCTTTACAAGGTGCGGTTGGGGCCGCGGAGACGGATGGAACGCGTATCGCTAACGGGAAACCGCTATTTCGATTCCGCGACGCTCATGAAGCTGCTGAGCGTGCATGCCGCCGATGCCCTCGACCGCCATGGCGTCTACAGTCAGGCTCTCGTCTCCGCCGACATCAGCGCCTTGCAGGCCGTCTACCAGAACAACGGCTTTTCCAAGGTGAAGATTGTTCCCGAGACCAGTACCCCTGAAACCAGTGCGGCAGACGCCGGCGCCCCTGAGACCAACTCAGTCGCCGGGAAAGCCAGCGCAGCCAACAGCACACGCCCACTCACCGTGATCTACCGGATCGAAGAGGGAGAGCAACTGCGGGTGGGCACGGTGCGGCTGGAAGGTGCGGAAAACATCGATGTGAAGAAACTTACCCCCTTGCTGAACACCACAGCGGGTCAGTTGCTTTCGCCCCAGAACCTGGCCGGGGACCGGGACGCGCTGTTGACCGACTATATGAGCCGTGGCTTCGACCACGTGCGGGTGGAGGTCGCCCAGCAGATTGAGCCGGCCGACGCAAGCAAGGTGGACGTGGTCTTCCACATCACCGAAGGACCACAGATCTTTGTGCGCGAGGTGCTGCTCACCGGGCTGCATTACACACGTCCAGACACGGTGGCCCGAGCCATCACTCTGCATCCCGGCGACCCGCTCAGCGAGACGGCGCTGACTGAGACGCAGCGCAACCTCTACGAATTCGCTCTCTTCAACGAGGTCGACACGGCGGTCGAGAATCCCACCGGCGGCGAAACCTACAAGACGGTTCTGCTGCAGGCGGTAGAGGCGCGGCGCTGGGTCCTGACTTATGGCGGCGGCTTTGAGGTCCAGACTGGAACGCCGCACTATAACTGCGGCCTCGTCATCCTTAGCGGCGCCCAATGCAATTCGCAGGGCAAGACCGGCGTCAGCCCCCGTGTGCTCGCAGACATTACCCGCAACAACCTCTTCGGGCGGGAGCAATCGATCTCGCTGCGCGGCAACTACGGGTTGCTCGAACAGAAGATCGACTTGCTCTTCCAGAATCCGCACTTTGAAGGCAACCGGAACTTCGGGCTTGCTGTCTCCGGCGGCTACGCCAACAGCCTGGATGTGACCACCTACGTGGCTTCGAGGCTGGAAACCGGAGTGCGCTGGACCGAGCACTTCAATTCGCCGGGATCCGCCATCTCCAAAGCCAACACCCTTGTGTATGAATTCAACTTCCGCCGCGTCAAGGTCGAGGCAGACAGCCTGCAGGTCGACCCTGGCGAGATCGCTGAATTATCCACGGCGGTGCGCGTGGCGGGTCCATCACTCACCTGGATTCGCGATACCCGCGACTCGCCCCTCGATGCCCGTCGTGGCACCTACACCAGCTTCCAGGAGTTCCTCTCCGATAAAGTCTTCGGCGCCCAGGCGGAGTTCAACCGCCTCGACCTGTCGAACTCCAGCTACTACAGCTTCGACAAAGGCCGCTACGTGCTGGCCCGCAACACCCGCTACGGCCAGGAACGGGCCTTCGGCACTCCAAGCGAAGAACTGATTCCCCTCCCCGAGCGGCTCTACGCCGGCGGAGCCACCTCGCTGCGCGGCTTTTCCATCAATGCGGCCGGCCCCCGCGATCCCGAGACCGGCTATCCCATCGGCGGAGCGGGGGCGCTGATCAACAGCACCGAATTACGCCTGCCGCCGCCCACGCTTCCCTGGTTCGCCAACACGCTCAGCTTCGTGCTCTTCCACGACATGGGCAACGTCTTCACCAACGCTTCCGATGCCTGGGCCAGCATCCTGCGCACGCGCCAGCCGAACCGGGATACGTGCAAGAACCCGGTTATTCTGCCCTCCAACACTCCGTCGAACTCGACTGGACTGGAAGGGCCGTGCAGCTTTAACTACTTCTCCCACGCCGTTGGTGTTGGTTTGCGCTATCATACCCCGGCCGGACCCATCCGGCTGGACTTCAGCTATAACCTGAATACGCCCATTTACCCCGTGTTTTATAACTACTCGCTTTCGCAACCGGGGTCTGATCCTCACGTGGGCGAGGCCAGCCACTTCAACTTCTTCTTCAGCCTGGGACAGACCTTCTGATGAGCTGCCGGCCCCCAATTCGGCTCAAGAGCACGCTCGCAATCGCGCCCGGCCTCGCCTGCCTGGATAGCCTCGTGGCTTGTCTAGCCGTGTGCGTGGCCCTGGCCGGGCCAGCTCAGGCACTGGCCCAGGCGCCTCAGCCCGCTGCCCCCGTGGTCCTCGACCGCGTAGTCGCCGTGGTCAACAACCAGGCCATCCTGTCCAGCGACCTCGACGACGAGATCCGGCTCTCGGTTCTTGACCCAGCCGGCGTCGGCCTTGGTGTTCTTACGCGGAAGCGGGCCCTCGAGCAGTTGGTCGCCCGCGCCCTCATCCAGCAGCAGATCCGCCAGGAGGACGCGCAGGCCGCCGATCCCTCCCAGGCCGAGGTTGACGCTCGTCTGGCGGATATCCGCAAGGAAATTCCCGCCTGTGTCCGCCAGAACTGCGCCTCGGAGGCTGGATGGAAGACATTCCTGGCCGCGCATGGCTTGACGCCGGAGCGGGTGAATACCTATCTGCGCTACCGCGTTGAGATTCTGCGCTTCATCGAACAGCGCTTCAGGCAAGGCATTCAAATCTCCCCGCAGGAGATCGAGACTTACTACCACAACACGCTGCTGCCCCAGTACGCCGCGGGCGAAGCGATCCCAGCGCTGGACAAGGTTGCCCCGCGCATTGAGGAGATCCTGCTCCAGCAGCAGGTGAATGTCCTCTTCGACGACTGGCTCAAGAACCTGCGCAAGCAGGGCGAGGTCGAGGTGCTGGACCCGGCGCTCGAAACCCCTGAAACGCAGGGAGCGGGAGGGAAAGGAAGCCAATGAGCGAGCCTGAATCCGCGTCGCCTGTCCCAACGGAGCCGCTTTCGCCCCCCGCGCCGAGCCGCCTGCGGCGTTTCTTCCTGCGCCATCTTCCTCTTACGGTGGTCTGTGCGGCAGTTCTGCTGGCCGTAGCTGCTATAGGCCTCTACTTTTGGGCCAGTTCCGCCGGTTTCGAAGGGCTCGTGCGCAAGCAGCTGATAGCCAGGCTGGAAGCTGCAACCGGCGGGCGCGTGGAGATCGCCTCCTTTCACTGGCATCTGCTCGATCTCGAGGCCGATGCGGACGGTTTGGTCATACACGGGCTCGAAGCACCCGGCGAGGCGCCTTACGCCCGCATCGAACACCTGCGGGTTCGGTTCAGCGTACTGGGCTTCTGGAGCCCGCGCATTCTACTGCGCGATCTCGATGTCTCTCATCCCGGATTCCACCTCATCGTCTACCCCGACGGCTCCACCAACCAGCCCCATCCGCGCAAACCCAGAAAACCGGGCAAATCCGCGCTCGACACCTTCTTCGATTTCAAGGCCGGCCACATTTCCGTCGAGCAGGGCGTCCTGGACTACGACAGCCGCGCCGCCTCCTTCGATTTCCAGGACCGGTTCGTCCCGCTCGACTTCGACGCCAGCGATGTTTCCCTGCTCATCAGCTACGTTCCTGCTATTGCCGGAAACCCCGAGAGCTACCGTATCGAGGCCGGAGCCGCCGATCTGAACCTGTCGCGAAGAAAGTCGCAGACGGTGCACGGCCATATGCAGGCCACGCTTGACCTGACGCGCTCCGCGGCCTATCTGCGTTCCATGCGGATCACCTCCAGTGCCCATGCCGCAAAGGGCCATAAGGCCAACGACCATACTTTGGAGATTTCCGGCACACTCGAGGACTTTGCCCATCCCCGCTGGCAAGTCAAGGCCGCGGGCGATCTGGATATGGAGTTGCTGGACCCGATCTTCGGTTATCCGTTTGCGCCGGAGGGCATTGCGCGGCTTGACCTGACCGGCGCCGGAGAGGTAGGAGTATTTCGCGCCGACGGCAGCGTTCACGTCGACGGCGGCTCTTACATTGGAACCGGCGTCGTCGCCACCGGCGTCCGTCTGGATGCGCATCTTCATGCCGACCCCGGACAGTTGCTTATCTCCTCGATCGTTGCGCGCCTGCGCCAGGGCGGCCAGATCGAGGGCGAAGTCGATCTGAAACGCTGGCTGCCCATCCTTCCCGGCGCCGCCACAATGCAGCCCGCCAGCGCCAGCCCCGGCAAGGCCCACAGCGCCCGCAATCAGCCCGCGATCCGCGCAGCTTCGCCCCAGCCGCCTGCCGATATCACCATTCCCGTCAACGGCAGGGTCGTGGCAAAGTTCAATGACGTTGCTCTGGACACGATTCTGGAGATGGTCTGCGATCCGCCCTTCCAGCATCTGGGCCTGGATGCCCGCATCAACGGTCCCGCCATTGCTACCTGGATCGACGGCGATAACCACACGGTCGCCGTCGATGCCCACCTGAACCTGGCTGCGCCGGAACAGATTGCCGCAAATAAATCCGGGGTCCCCGGCGATGCCCAAAGGGCGCCCACTTCGTCGCTGGGGTGGAATAAAGTTGCTGCCAGCGGACTGATCGACGCTACCTATACCCAACGCGACGGCGCCGTCGATCTGCGCAGACTCGAACTGCACACGCCCGCCAGCGAGTTGGAGGCGCACGGCCATCTGGGCGCTTACCCGCTCACCAGCCCCTCGGCATTTGCCGTCGACTTCCATTCGCGGAACCTCGATGAGTTTGACACCGTTCTCCGCGACCTGGGGTTGAACCGCTACGGAAAGACCGGAGCCGCCGCGTTGCCGGTAGCCCTGGCCGGGCAGCTTGATTTTCTCCATGGGGTGTGGACCGGCTCACTCATCGACCCCCGCATCGCCGGCAACCTCAAGGCGACGCAACTGTCCATTGAATTACTGCCCTTCCAGCCCACCCAGAATGTCAAAGAAACTCATCCGCAAACCGTCCAGCCAAGATTCGTCCGCTGGGATACGGTCGAAGCCACCGGCATCTACGCGGCTGAGCGAATCGTCATTGAACACGGCGTGCTGCGCAGAGGGAAGGCCGAAATCGCTCTCGACGGCTCGCTCGACGCGGCCCCCGGCCGGGGACTGGCGCCGTCATTCGACACCAACTCAATCCTGCACATGCACCTTCGCGCCGGCAAAGTCGGTCTTGACGATCTGCTGCCGCTCACCGGCCAGAACCTGCCCCTGACCGGCATGTTCGATGCGCAGCTTCAGCTCGACGGGCCCATCAATACGCTCGGCGGCAGCGGTTGGGTTGAGCTGGACGGAGGCAGCGTCTACGGAGAACCGATTGCCCGCTTCCGGGCCCAGGGGACCGTGGCCAACCAGGTGGTCAAGCTAACTTCGATTTCCGTGAGCGATGCGGCCGGCAAAATCGCAGCTACGGGCAGCTTCGATCTCAAGTCCCGCCGCTTCCAAGTGGATGCGCACGGCTCGGGCATCGATGTGGCCAGGATCGAGTGGCTCCGCCACCAGGGGCTGGAGGCGACCGGCAAGCTGGGGTTCTCAGTGACCGGCTCGGGCACGCTCGACGACCCGCGCCTGGAGGGCCGCGCCACGTTGAGCACGCTGGTTCTGAGCGGCGAACCGCTGGGCGACCTGGAAGTTATCGCGCACACCGCCAACCGCTCCGTCACCTACGACGCAACCACCCGGCTGGAGGGCGCAGAACTCAACCTTCACGGCCAGACCGCTCTGTACGGCGACTACGCGACCCAGTCCAGACTCGAGTTTTCGCGATTCAACATCGGCGCCCTGCTCAAAATGGCCCACGTGGAGAGCATCAGCGGCGAGTCTTCGCTGGCCGGCACGGTCACCGTGGAGGGACCCTTGGCGCGGCCGGAGCAGCTCCGTGGCGAAGCCAGCCTTCAGCAGTTGGCGGTCACAGTCGCCGGCGTCCGCCTTGAGAGTCAGGGCGGTGCCCACGCTACCCTGGCCAATGCCCGCATCAATCTTGACCCCCTGCACGTGACCGGCGAGAACACCGACCTGCGCGCGCATGGCAGCCTCGCGCTCAAAGACAAGCAGCAACTGGACTTTGCCGCCAGCGGATCCATCAACCTGAAGCTGGCCGAGACCCTCGATCCCGACCTGACCGCGAGCGGAACCACTACCTTCCAGGTCGAAGCGCACGGCCCGTTGAAGAATCCAGGTTTGCAGGGCCGCATCGACTTCCTGAACGGCTCGCTCTCTCTTGAAGACATCCCCAACGGCCTCAGCCAGTTGCATGGCGCCCTCGAATTCAACCAGAACCGGCTGGAGGTCAAGTCCCTGACCGCAATGAGCGGCGGCGGCCTGTTGAGCGTGACCGGCTATCTGGCCTACCAGCACGGCATCTACGCCGACCTGTCGGTCACCGGCAAGGGGATCCGTATTCGCTATCCACAAGGTGTCAGCTCCCTGGCCGATGCCACGCTGCGCCTGCAAGGCTCGCAGACCAACCTGCTGCTCTCAGGCGACGTGCTCATCACCCGCTTCTCGGTCAGCCCCGAACTGGACATAGCCGCCCTGGCCGCACAGGCCGGCGCCATCCAGACCTTCGCGCCTCCAGACGCACCCTCCAACCACATCCGCCTTGACGTACACGTCGTCTCCTCGCCGCAGTTGAACTTCCAGAACGCCTACGCCAAGCTGGCCGGCGACGTGGACCTGCGCCTGCGCGGCACCGTCGCCTCGCCCTCGCTGCTGGGCCGCGTCTCCATCACCGAAGGCTCTGCCACCATAGCCGGAACCCGCTACGAGCTCCAGCGCGGCGACATCTTCTTTACCAACCCGGTCCGCATTGAACCCTCCATCGATCTCAACGCCACCGCTCGCGTCGAGGACTACGACATCACCCTGGGCCTGCACGGAACCCCCGAGAAGCTGGCCGTCACCTACCGCAGCGATCCCCCGCTGCCCGAGGCCGATGTGGTCGCCCTGCTGGCCCTCGGCCGCACTGGGAATCAGCAGCGCCTCTACACTCAGCAGCAGGAACAGTCTCTCGCCAATCCCACCACCGACGCCCTGCTCGGCGGCGCCCTCAACGCCTCCGTCAGCAGCCGCGTGCAAAAGCTCTTCGGGGCTGGTTCCGTGAAAGTCGACCCCAACTACCTCGGCGCCCTGGGCAACTCCACCTCCCGCATCATCGTCGAAGAGCAGTTAAGCCGCTACGTCACCCTCACTTACGCCACCGATGTGGATACCACGGGGCAGCAGTTGCTCCAGGCTGAAGTCGCCATTAACCGCCACGTCTCTCTGGTCGTGGCCCGTGACGAGTCCGGCGTCTTCTCCATGGTCCTCAAAGCCACCCGCCGCTTCCGGTAGGTCTCTGACCGCGTGATTTCGCACTTCAGGGTTCGCGGTTTCCCACCCTTTCGCCAGAAAGAAGGCGAAAGGATGGGGCACGGAGTTGGTACAAAAACAAGCGGTTGGTACAAAAACAAGCGGTCAGAGACCTAGCGCATTTCTCATTCTGCTCTTCCCCATCCAAAGGTGGACAAGAAACTAGCCCAATAGGAGGTTGTCTGCCCCCACCCTGCCCTTCATGCTCAGGGAACCAACATGAGAAAGCTTCCCCTTTCCCTGTTCTTCCTGCTGGCCGCGGCCAGCGTCTACGCGCAAAGCGGCTCGGCAAAGGCCGCTCCAGACGGATTTTTCAACCAGTGGCTGGCGCGCACCTCGGCCACGCAGGCCAAACAGCCCGCCTGGGCTGTCCCGCTGGTCACCACCTACACCGGGCTCATCCAGGTGGCGCGCGCGGATTTCACCAGACAAATTGCGCCCGCTCGCACCGATACCTGGAACTTCGACAACAGCAAGGGCCTGAACCTGGTTCCCTGGGCCAACACCGAGTTGGTTGTCGACCTGCCGCCGTATATCGAGCACAACTCCACGGCCAAGGATGGCTGGGGCGACTTTTCGTTCCTCGCCAAGTACCGCATCGCCAGCGGCAACGAGCAGCACGGTTCCTATACGCTGAGCGCCTGGGTGCTGACCACCATCCCCACCGGCAGCTACAAGAACGGCTCAACGAATGCCAGCGTTCAGCCCAACCTGGGCGCAGGCAAAGGCTTTGGTCACTTCGATGTGCAAACAACACTGGGCGCCACGCTGCCCACCGGCACCCCCGCCACCACCACCTCCGGCCGTCCGGTGCTCTGGAATACCATGGCGCAGTACCGCATCGCCAAGTTCTTCTGGCCGGAGATCGAAAGCAACGCCACCTTCTACAAGGGCGGAACGAACGACGGCAAGACCCAGGAGTTCATCACCCCAGGACTGATTGTGGGCAAATGCGCTTTGCACCCCTCCGAGCCGAAGGCGCGCCCCGGCGTGGCCTTTGGCGCCGGCATGCAGATCGCCACCAGCCATTTCCACACCTACAACCACGAACTGGTACTGACGGCAAGGTGGATCTTCTAACAGAAATGCCGGGGGTTGCAGCCCCGGCATTCCATCCCATCGAGGCTTCGTCCTGCATGAAACTCCGGACCAATCAGCGCCCGGCATCGCAGACCTACTGCTTCACAAACTCCACCACCCTCGGCCCAATCTGCGCGGCGCACTGCATTTGGGCCAGGTGTCCGCAGCCGGGGAAGACCTCCAGTTCGGACTGCGGGACCAGTCGATGGATTTTCTCGCCTTGGACGAGCGGCGTGATGTGGTCCTCAGCACCCCACACAATCAGCACCGGCATCTTGAGTCCAGGCAGCAGGCTATCGGTGGCGTCCTGGCCGGTCAGCATCGTCGCCACTGCCCGTTGAACGATCCACGCTCTCTCTTTGGAAACCCGCAGAATGTCCCGCGCAACAAACGCCGGCACTCTGGGCGGATGAGGCATCAGCAGCGCGTCCAGTTGGTCGAGCGCGGCGGGCGTGGTGGGCGTGAACAGCCGCGTATCCCAAGCCGGCGCCTCGTAGATGCCTGCCGCGTCAAAGAGCAACAGCCGGCGCACCCGCTCCGGATGCCTTGCGGCCACAAGCTGCACGATCCAGCCGCCCATCGAGATACCTCCCAGGTCCACCTGCTTCAACCTCAGCGCATCCAGAAAGCCCACCACAACCTCCGCCTCGTCGTGCATCGCATAGGAAAAATTTGCCGGCTTTTCGCTGCGTCCGAACCCTATCAAATCGGGCAGATAGACGCGGAAACCGGCCTTGACCAGATAGGGCGCCAGGTTGTGCCACTCCTCTGCGTTCCCGCCCAATCCATGCACCAGCACCACCGGCGAACCATCTGCCGGTCCTTCCGCAACATAATGCACGCGATGGCCGGCAACCTGAACCGTGCGGCTCTCCGCGCCTGATAGGCACTCCCGCAAATACATCGTTTCGTTGAAGTAGCTGACCGGCCGCGTCCAGAACCCGATCCCGGCAATCACCGCCAGCCATGCCAGCGCGCTCGCAAACCACAACAGCCTTCGAACCAGCTTCATCGGCCCTCCCGCCTTTCCGCTTGTAGTACCTGCGCCCTCTGCCACCCGATCTCGATCACCCGCACGGTCACCGGGTCAAGCCGGAGCGTCCGCCCCGCCACGGCGGGCAGGCGCGGCGGATGGCTGTTCCACTCCGCCCGTTCCACCCATCGCACCGCGTCTGCATCCGAAGCAGCCTTCAACGCGCCGCCCACCACGCGGCACAGATAATCCGCGATCACGTAATGGTAGCGGACGCGCTCGCCCTCGCGATGAATGCGATCCAACAGCTCGATCAGTTCCACAGGTTCAACGATGAGCCCGGTCTCTTCCCTCACCTCGCGGACCACGCCTGCATTGAGCGGCTCGCCCAGCTCGAGCAGCCCGCCCGGCAGCGACCATTGCCCCCGGAGCGGCTCGGTTCCTCGCCGCACCAGCAGCACCCGCCCCTCATCCACAACCACCGCGCCCACCCCAACGAGCGGCGCCTCGGGAAACTCTCTCTGCATGATCCTCCCCATGCTGTGAACCTCTTTACGATAGTGCTTTCACCGCCCTTCCGTGCAAGCTGATGCTCTTGTGCAAGCAACTAGTGCTGAGATTGTGTGATTTGGTAATTGCTCCTGGACAAGTGCGGGCATGGACGCCCGCACGACAGCCGGTCTGGAGACCGGCGCTACATTCCTGGCATTCCACAATCACGCGGCCTCGGTACTAGCCGCTCCGCACGCGCAACTTTTGCGCCGCTGTATCATCGAAGACAGACGGGGGAACTTCATGGCGGAATTCACGCTGCGTATCGATGGAATGCACTGCGGCTCCTGTATTCGCCGCGTCAGCCAGGCCCTTGGCTCAACCGAAGGGGTCGTCGTCAATGAGGTGCGCGTAGGCGCGGCGCGGTTCACCTCTACAGTTGACCCCGCGCCCGTCGATCTCGCGATTGCCGCCCTCGCCAAGGCCGGCTACACTGCGCGACTGGAATCATAGGTGGCCACGCCTACAACAGAAACGCTCACGCTCCCGGTGCTGGGTATGACCTGCGCATCCTGCCAGCATCATGTGGAAGAAGCGCTGCGCTCGACCGCCGGAGTCGAATCCGCGCGCGTCGATCTGATTGCCAATCTCGCCACCGTGGTTTTCAATCCGGCTGTCGCCGTTCCCGCGGCGCTGGTCGAGGCGATTCGCGGAGCCGGTTACGACGCCGTGCTTCCCCGCCCCAATGATTCCGCTCCAGGGCCACACGCTCACGACCATACGGCTGAGTCCGCGCGGAAAGCGAGCGTAACGCTCATCGCCGGCGCCGCGGCCATGCTGCTGGCCATGCCGCTCGGAACCGAAATGGGTTCGCTGGACCACGCCCTGATGCGCCTGTTCCCCTGGCTTTACGCGCTGCCAACGGGTCTGCTGCGCTGGTTCCTGCTTGTTCTCACGGCGGCGATCATGGCCTGGGCCGGGCGCGGCATCTATATCAACGCGATCAGCGCAGCACGCCACGGAACCACCAACATGAACACCCTCGTGGGCCTCGGAACGGGCGTGGCCTTTGCCTACTCCGCCTTTGCCACAGTCTGGCCCGCGCCCGGTCGCCAGGTCTATTTCGACGCAGTGCTGCTCATCATCGGCTTTCTTCTGCTAGGCAAGGCTCTGGAGGCTCGCGCGAAACGCCGCGCCCTGGCCGCGCTCGATTCGCTCAGTCGCCTGCGCCCCGCGACTGCCCGCCGCATCCGCGACGGTGTGGAAACCGTTGTGCCCCTCGCGGAGATTGAGCCGGGCGATAGCGTTCTGGTCCTGCCTGGCGAACGGTTCCCGGTGGACGCAACGATCCTGTCGGGCCGCACCACCGTGGACGAGTCGATGCTCACCGGCGAACCCACCCCGCTGCCACGCGAACCCGGCGGCCGCGTTTTGGCCGGCTCACTCAACTACGACGGCGCGGTGGTTTGCCGGGCTGAGTCGCTGGGCGAGGCCACGGTGCTGGCGCAGATCACCCGCATGGTGGAGCAGGCGCAGTCCTCGCGCGCGCCCATGGAGCGGCTGGCCGACCGCGCGAGCGCAATCTTTGTCCCCGTGGTGCTGGCTCTGGCGGTGGCCACATTTGCCGTCTGGCTCATCGCCGCGCACTCGCTCACCCTGGCTCTCGCCAACACCGTTGCCGTACTGGTGATTGCCTGCCCCTGCGCCATGGGTTTGGCAGTTCCCGCCGCGCTCACCGTGGCCGTGGGCCGCGGCGCGCAACTCGGTATCCTCTTCAAAGGCGGAGAAGCGCTGGAACGACTGGCGCACCTGGACGCAGTCGTTCTGGACAAGACCGGAACTCTCACCGTGGGCCGCCCCGTGCTGGCCGGCGTTCATCCGCTGCCGGGCCACGCGGAAAACGATCTGCTGCGCATGGCCGCGGCAGCCGAGGAACGATCGAACCATCCACTGGCCCACGCCGTGGTGGATGCTGCGCGAGCGCGGGATCTCGTTTGGCTGCCCGCGGAAGACGTGCAGATTCTCCCCGGCCGCGGCCTCATCGCCAAGGTCGAAGGCCACAACTGCCTGCTTGGCAATGAAGCGCTGTTTGCGGAGTATCTAATCGCGCTGCCTGGCCAGATTCCAGCAGCGGAGCCCGGCGTCACGCGGCTGTGGATGGCTCTCGACAATGTGCCCGCCGGCTACTTCGATGCCCGCGACGCATTGCGTCCCGATGCAGCCGAGGCCATCGCAGCATTGCGCCACGCAGGTCTGCGCGTGCTGATGCTCACCGGCGATTCAGCCGCCGCCGCCGCGCCCATCGCTGAGCAAGCCGGAATCACCGAGATCGAAGCCGGCCTCGACCCAGCCGGCAAGTTGGCCCGCATTCGCGCTCTGCAGTCCGCCGCGCCTGCCCGCCGTGGCGGGGCGGACGGCCTGCGCGTGGCCATGGTGGGCGACGGCATCAACGACGCCGCCGCCCTGGCCCAGGCTGACGCCGGCATCGCCATGGGCACGGGCGCGGACCTGGCGCAGGAGGCCGGCGACGTGCTGCTCCTGCGCGCGCAGCCCTCCGCTATTCCCGCTGCGCTCGATCTGGCCCGCTCCACCGTGCGCGTGATGCGCCAGAACCTGGCCTGGGCCGCGGCCTATAACCTGCTCGGCATTCCCCTAGCCGCGGGCGCGCTCTACCCGAGCTTCCACATTCTGCTCACTCCCTGGCTGGCCGCTGCCGCCATGGCCCTCAGCTCGGTCTGCGTGCTGGCTAACAGCCTGCGACTAAGAGGCTGGCGGCCGGCCTGATGAACCGAGTTCCGGCTGAGAATTGCGGTATCCTACCCTTTCGCCAGAAAGAAGGCGAAAGGATGGGGCACGGAGCTCTTGCGGCACGGAGCTCTTGCGGCACAAGACGCTCCGACACGGTAGACTAACCCCAGAGCCTGTCTGTGCGCATCCTGACCCGTTACATCCTCGGCGAGATTCTTTCCCACACGCTCATCGGTTGCGCGCTCTTCACCTTCATTCTCTTCATGCGCGACCTTCCCCACATTCTGGAGATGGTGGTACGCAACAGCTCCACCTTCTCGAATGTGATGGAGATTCTGCTCTTCACCTTGCCCAACACCTTCAAAGTCACCATTCCCATGGCGGTTCTGGTGGGCATTTTGCTGGGGCTCAGCCGGCTGGCAGCCGACAGCGAGATCATCGCCATGCGCGCCTCCGGCATGGGCATCGGCTACTTTGTGCGCGTCGCCTCCATCGTGGCCATTGGCGGCACGCTGCTGGGGCTGGCCAACTCCATTTTTGTGGCCCCGCGCGCCAATCAGGCCATCCTGGATATGCAGCAGGCTCTGGAAACCTCGCAGGCCTCCTACGAGATCCAGCCCCGCGTGTTTTACGAGGACTTTAGAAACACCGTCCTCTACGTGCAAGACGTGCGCGCAGGTGCGGGCGCGTCCAACTGGCGTCAGGTCTTCATGGCCGACGTCACCGATCCCACCACCCCGCTCATCACCACCGCGGCCTCCGCCACTGTGGTCAACGACTCGACGCAGGAACTGCTCATGCGGTTGCGCAACGGGTCGCGGCACGAAACCGTGGCCGGTCAGCCGCTACAGTACAACATCTCCACCTTTGATACCACCGATCGTCCACTCCAACTGAGCCAGCAAAGCGACATGCACCTGGGGCGCATGGACACGGCCATCTTCGCCCTCCCCATGGGCGCGTTGCTGGAGCGCACCCATGGTCCCGACGCCAGGCGATTCCTGATCGAGTTGCACAACCGCTTCGCCTACCCCGTGGCCTGCCTGGTGCTGATGCTGGTGGGCGTTCCGTTAGGCGTGGCCTCGCGGCGGGGCGGCAAGAGCTCCGCCGTGGTTGCTGCCATTGCGCTGGTCATCGTCTATTACTCGGTTTCCCTGATCGGCACCGCCCTGGGCCGTCAAAACTGGATTCCCGCGTTCCTCGCGGTCTGGATGGCCAACCTGCTCTTCAGCACGGGCGGCATCTTCCTGCTTTGGCAGATGGCCAACGGCGGCCGTGTACTGAACGCGATCACCACCTGGGCCGCGCGTTCCCCCAGGTCCGCCGCCCCGCCCAAACCCAACGGCGTTCCCCTCACCGGCCTCCTGAGCAGGTTTCAACCGCGCCCCCAGCGCGCCGCGGCCCGCGGCGTCTTTCCCCGCATTCTCGACGAATATGTAGTGCGCGAGTTCCTCAACACCTTCTTCCTGGTGCTGGTGGGCTTCGTCCTGCTCATGCTGGTATTCACCTTCTTCGATCTGGTGGGCGACATCCTGCGCAACCACATTCCGCTGTCCACGGTCGGCGACTATCTGATCAACCTCACGCCCAGCATGCTCTATCAGATAGCGCCATTGGCGGTGCTGATCGCCGTGCTGGTCACCTTCGGCGTACTCAACCGCAACAGCGAACTCATCGCCATGAAGGCCACCGGCATCAGCCTTTACCGGTTGGTGGTTCCCATCGTCTCCATCGCCGCCATCCTGGCCGTGAGCCTCTTCCTCTTCGACCAGTTTTATCTGTTCCAGGCCAATCGCAAGCAGGAGGCGCTGCGCAACATCATCAAGGGCCGTCCGCCCCAAACCTTCCTGCACCCCGAGCAGAAGTGGATCTTCGGCCAGCCGCACCCCGGCGAGCCCGCCCGCATCTTTTACTACCAGTTCTTCGATCCAGTCCGCAGCGAATTCGCCAATCTCTCCATCTTTGAGTTCGATCCGTCCACCTTCGCGCTCTCCCGCCGCATCTTTGCCGCCCGCGTCTTCTGGAACCCAGGAACCGGCTCCTGGCGCTTCCGGGACGGCTGGCAACGGGATATTCAAGACGCCAACGTCACCAGTTATAGCGAATTCAAACAAGCCTCCTTCTCTGAAATCCATGAAGACCCGAGTTATTTCACGAAGGAAGAAAGGCAAGCGCAGGAGATGAACTTCGGCCAGCTCGACCGCTACATCGGCGATCTGCGCCAGAGCGGATTTGACACCATGCGCCTCCGAGTCCTGCTCTGGCAGAAACTCGCCTACCCGCTCATCGCCGTCGTCATGGCTGTGCTGGCCATTCCCTTCGCGCTGTCGATGGGCCGCCGCGGCTCGCTCACCGGCATCGCCGTGGCCATCTTCGTGGCGCTCACCTACTTTGTGGTCAATGCCCTGTTTGAGTCCATGGGCAACGTTAACTATCTGCCCGCAGCCCTGGCTGCATGGTCCCCGGATATCCTGTTCGGGCTGACCGGAGGCTATCTGCTGCTGCGAACGCCCACGTAGTGCCAGCTATGAGCCGGATGCCAGAATGAAGTCGCCCTTGCGCGCGCCAGGAACGATCTTCCAGCCAGGCTTCAGCTCAAGCGTCCATCCGTCGCCTTTCAGACTGCTGCCCGCGCTTACGGAGGGAGCGACAACGATCACAGCGCTCCAATCGGACTTCAACAGCGCTCCATTGGTTGCCCGCAGGATGCCCCAATCGTCCGTGATGCGCATCGTCGGGTAGACCGTTCCGGCATTTTCCAGCGGTTGCAGATTGCTCGGGTCAAACACCACATGCATATTTCGGAAGGGAAGAATAAGGACTGGGCCATCCAGGAATTTCGCACGATAGCGCGCCAGCGCCTCCTGACGCTTGGTTTCCCTTTCCATCTCCGCCGCACGAAGCGTCGCGCCATCATACAGGGTTGCTTGCTGCTCCATAACCTGATGAAGATTGGCGGGAAGATAATAGTTCAGTGCCTTCTCCAGCAGGGTGTCATAGCCGTCTCCAGCCTTCAACGCACGATGCCATCCGGGAGAATAACGGTCTAGCAGCAAGCCGTAGGCAGGGCCCGTTGCATAGGGAAAGGAGCGGACAAACGTGCTGGCGTCGCCGAGCCTGGAGATGTCGCTCAGAGCCATCTGGACCTGTTGTTCCTGCGTTGCATTGCCGACCCGCACACCCGTGAACTCAGCCAAGCCTTCGTTCCACTCAAGCGCCTGTTCTTGCGCAGCCGCCCCGGGAAAGAGCCTATAGCGCTCGGCGCGAAAAAGAACGGCATCGCCCGCTGCCTTCTTTCGCTCCCCATCGGTCTGCGCTCTCAGAGCGCGAGCGAGCGCCCGCAACTCGAGTTGCAAGATGTATCGCCCATCAAGCGTATCCAGTTGCGCGTTCTCTTCTCTACCTTGGGGCGCTGGGAGATTGAGCTTGGGTTCGATGCGGTGGAAGAGTTCGTGCGCCATCAAGGTTTTCCGATAGCGTTCCTCAACCGGCAGCGGCCAGCTTATCTGCGTCCAGCGAACTCCGGACCATTCAATCGCTGTATTCGCTACGTTTTGATCCAGCGGCAGGTAGCCAATGAAGATGTCTCCTTCGGCCTTCAACGCTCCATTCGCGTCCGCCTGATTAGCAACGACAAAGCGGCTCTTGGCATCGACAAACATCATCGGTCCGCAGAGCGAGATGCCCCACAGCTCTCCGTGATCGGCCTGACAGAGCGATTGAGCCTCCGCAAAATACGCTCGCGCGGTTTCCGTGGGGATCGGCCGCGCAGCTTGCGAAAAGGCGATCAGGGGCAGGATGGACAACATCGACACAGCGGCGAGACGCAAACATTTCATCGGTTAAGATCTCCCTGCATAAAAACCAAGCTCAGGGTAGCACCAAATCTCCAGGGCGACCTGCCCGTCCCCCGTACAATAAAACCATGTTCCGCGATCTGCGCCCGCTCTTCGGTTATATGCGCCGCTACCGCTGGGGATACCTGTGGGGCACTCTCTCGTGCATTGCCACCAATGCGGCGGCGGTCCAGTTTCCCAGAGTCCTGGGATGGGCCGTCGACAAACTGCAAAAGCACCAGGCCAACCGCGAAACGATTCTCGGCCTCGCAGGCCTGTTGGTCGCTATTTCTCTCACCAAGGGCGTCTTTCTCTATGCCCAGCGCTGGATTCTCATCGGCATCTCGCGGGAGATTGAGTTCGACCTGCGCAACGACCTCTTCCGCCACCTGGAGCGGCAGGACTCGGGCTTCTATCAGCGCTACCGCACCGGCGACATTATGGCCCGAATGACCAATGACCTGAATGCCGTGCGCATGTTGCTAGGCCCGGCTCTCATGTACAGCGCCAACACCGTCTTCTTCACCGTATTCGCCTTGTTTTTCCTGCTGCGCATCAGCCCCTGGCTCACCCTGGTGGCTCTGGCGCCCATGCCGGTGGCCAGCATTCTGGTCCAGTACCTTGGCCACAGGATTCACGACCGCTTCGAGCGCATCCAGGCCAGCTTCTCCGAGATCTCCTCGCAGGCCCAGGAGAACTACTCCGGCGCCCGCCTGATCCGGGCTTTTGCCCGCGAGGAGTCTCAGATCGGCCTCTTCGAGCGGCTCAACCGCCAGTACATCGCCCGCTCCCTGCGTCTTGTCCAACTCATGGGCATGCTATGGCCAACGCTCGAGTTTGTCCTCGGCATCTCCATGGTCATCACCCTGCTTGCCGGCGGCCACCTGGTCCTCGCCCATCGCATCTCACCCGGCCAGTTTGTCGAGTTCAACACCTACATGATTCTGCTCATCTGGCCCATCATCGCCGTGGGCTGGGTGGTGAACCTCTTCCAGAGGGGCACGGCCTCCATCCAGCGCATTGACGAATTGTTGAAAGCCGAGCCGGCCATCGACGACAGCGCCGCCGATCCCGCAATTCCCGCCGACGCCGTGCTGCGAGGCGAAATCGAATTCCGTCATCTGAATTTTGGTTATGGTGAAACTCCGGTGCTGCGCGACATCTCGCTCAAAATTCTCGCCGGTTCAAGCCTGGCCATCGTCGGCCCCACCGGCTCGGGCAAGTCCACGCTGGTCAACCTGATCTCACGGCTCTACGAAGCGCCCGAGGGAACGCTCAAGATCGACGGCCGGCCGGTGCGCGACTACCCGCTGGCCGTGCTGCGCCGCAACATCGGCATGGTTCCCCAGGAGACCTTCCTGTTCAGTGAGACCATCCGCGAAAACCTTGCCTTCGGCGCGCCCCATGCCAGCGCGGAGGACCTGCTGGAGGCAGCCACGGCCGCCCACATTCGTAAGGAGTTCGAGGAATTTCCACTAGGCTTCGAGACCATGGTGGGCGAGCGCGGCGTCACGCTCTCTGGCGGGCAGAAACAGCGCTCGGCCATCGCCCGGGCATTGCTGCGCAGGCCGGCCATCCTCATCCTCGACGACGCGCTGGCCAGCGTGGACACCTACACCGAAGAACGCATCTTGAATGGGCTCCGCGGGGTGGGCGGCCTGCGCGGCTACACCTCCAGCTCCACCACCATCCTGATCTCGCATCGCGTCTCAACCGTGCGCAATGCCGACCAGATCGCCGTGCTCGACCACGGCAGGATCGTGGAGCTTGGCAGGCACGACGAGTTGCTTGCCCTCGACGGCTACTACGCCGGCCTCTACCAGAAGCAGCAACTGGAAGAGGAGCTAACCGTGGCGGGATAGCCGCTCACGCTGTCCAGCTTGAGCCTGCTGCAACATCCGCGGCGGAATCGGCGCCATCGAGGCCGGCCTGCCTGCGCGCGGGCATCGCGATCACTCGCGGCGAAGCCGGAACGGCATTGGGATCCTTCGCCACCTGGCGCCAGGCATCGCGCACGTTGCGCACGCAGTCGATCGCGTGCTCGAACTTCTGCCGCGAGGCCGACTGGGAGGCCTGGAGAATCTGCGCGAAGACCGAGGCATAAAACTCACTGAGCACTTGCGCGGGCCGTCCGCCCACATCCATGCGCAGCCGCGCCTGCAGGTGGATGATGATATCCAGAGCGCGCTTCACGGCGATCCGCCGGGCGGCCTGGTCTCCGCGCTCCACGGCTGAGCTGGCGGCGTAGAGAAAGCGGAGAATGCCGTCATACAGCGCCACCACCAGATCCACTGCCGAAGCGCCTTCCAGTGCATGTTCCCGATAGCTACCCATTCGTATGCCGCTCCTTAGCCGTTCAGGTTCTGGTTATAGCCGGTGATCGCCGAGTAGAGTTCGTTGACCCCTTCCAACTGCGAGGGCAGTTGCTGCATGATCTCGTTGGCTTGGTTCAGTTCATTGGTCAGGCTCACCTGCTGCGCGGAGATCAGGCTGTTTTCCTTGGTAATATCCGCATTCAGAGTGGATTCAATGTTGCTGTCGGATCTCAAGGCAAGCGACAGAATGCCTGTCACCGAACTCGTGCCGGCGTTGGCCAGCGTCGTGGAGAAGGTCTGGCCCCAACTGTTCGCGTTCTGGAAGAAGCCCGCCACGCTGCTATAGTCCGAGTTCAGCACCGAATCCAGGCTCGCAGCGTCGAAGGTGAGCGATCCGTCGTTGTTGACGCTGATGCCCAGGCTGGTCAGGCTGTTGATGTCCGACGAGTTGGTGTAGTTCAGCGTCGCGCTCGTGGTGTTGGTGGTATCCAGAATGCTCGAGGTCACGGTGAGATTGCCTGCCGTGCCTGCTGTATTCGAGACCAGCGACAGGCTCGACGACACGTCGTTGGTCACCACCGAAGCCGTAACTCCGATGTTGGCCGAGTTGATGGCACTGGCCAGCCCGGAGAGCGTGTTGTCGGACGAATTGAGCGTGACGGCCTGCGCCGCGCCGCTGCCCACTTGAATCGAGACGGAGCCGGAGAGCACATCGCCGGCGCTGGGAATCGCCGTCAGAGTTCCGGTTGAGTTCTGCGCGCCTTTGGCCGCCGAACCGGCATAAGTCAGAAGTGTGTCGCCAGTGGCAACGATGCTGGAATTCACGGTCAATGCCCCGCTGGACCCTGCGGTTTGCGACAGCAGCGACAGGCTCGACTCTCCGTCGCTGGTCACCACCCCGGCGGTCACCCCGATCTCGGCCGCGTTGATGGCGCTGGCGAGGTCGGAGAGCGAGCTGTCCGGCGAACTCAGCGTGACGGTCTGCGCTGTGCCGTTGCCCACCGTGATGGTGATGGAGCCGGCGAGCGTGGTATCGGTATTGGTGGAAATCGAGTCCAGGAAACCATTCGGATTCTGCGTGTTCAGGCCGCCCAGAAGCTGCTGTTGCAGCAACGAAAGCGTGGGAGAGCCGAAAAGCGGCTCGGGCTTGCCGGAGCTGTCGTTCCCTTCCTGCGTGTTGACGGCGCCGATCAGCGAGTTGTAGTCGTTGACCATTTGGTTGACGGTGCTTTCGACCCCCGTGTTGTCGTTGCCGATCACCGCCTGAATCTGCTCCAGGCTACTATCCGATTCCTTCGCGCTGGGGGCCAGCAACTGGAAGGTCACGCCGGGAATCAGGTTGGCCACCGTGTTCGAGGCGCTGGTCAGGGCCACGCCGTCCACCGTCAGATGCGCATCTGAGCCCGTCACCGCCGCGGTATAGCCCAGCGAAGCGTTCGAGTTGCTGGCGTCGACGATCGAATTCGAAGTAACCTGGATGTTTCCGCCGGCGCCCGAAGTATCCGAAACCAGGCTCAACCGCGAACCAGAGGAATCGGTCAGCACACTCGCGATTACGCCCACTCCGGACGAGTTGATGGCCGACGCCAGTCCGGACAGCGTATTGTCAGACGAGTTCAGCGTAATGGTCTCGGTCGTGCCGCTGCCCGCCTGGAGCGTGACGGAACCGGAAAGCTTGTCAGAGGCTTTGGTAATGGGAGCCAGATAGCCACTGGAGGTCTGCGCCAGATTCGTCACCGTCACTGTATGCGTTCCCGCAACCGCCGAATTGTTGGCCGCCGTCAGCGTCAGCACGTTGGTGTCGGAGCTGGAACCGGTCTTCTCGGACAAAATGCCCGTAAAGTCGGTGAGCGAACTGAGGTCGTTGGAGAGATTCGAGAACAGCGTCCCCAGACTGGAGATCGCCGTGTCCTGGCTCTCCAGCTTCGTCAACTGGGTCTTCCACGGCGTCTCCACATTCTGCAGATTGCCCACGATCTCGGCCACCGTCGAACTTACATCGAATCCTGCCCCGCTGGTCGGCGACCCGAAACTCAGTCCTACTGTGCCCATCGCACCCTCCCTCAAGAATTCAAGCAGCCGGTGAACCACACGGCCTTGAACCGGATTGGAAATATCTCATGGCTTTGAAAGGGCACGGCTTCAGCCGTGCCGATGGAACAATGAAACGGAAGCGGCCTTGCAAGCAGCGTAAGAACTCTTCTCCATGATGAATCTATCGGCTTTGAAAGGGCGCGGCTTTAGCCCGCGCCCTTTCAAAGAAGGGTTGACGCAAAGAAGGGCGCCCTTCTGGACGCCCTCCCCTGGTTAGTGGTCCGCCGCGGCGGACGCCGGTTTACCCCAACAGCTTCATCACTTCCTGCTGCACACTGTTGGCCTGCGCCAGCGCGGCGATGCCGGTCTGGCTCAGAATCTCGTACTTGGACATGTTGGACGTTGCCGACGCATAGTCGGTGGCCTGCACCGCGTTCTGCGCCGCGGTTACGTTCTCCGACTGTGTGCTGAGCACCTGGCTGACGGCGTTCAGCGTGTTGATCTGCGCGCCGACGTAGCCGTCCTGTGCCGCCACGTCAGTGATCGCCGTGTTGAGAGCGGTCAAAGCGGCCTGTGCGCCGCCCTGGGTGGTCAGGTTGTTGGATGTCAGGTTGGCGCCGGCGCCGTCGGTATAGCTGATGGTGGCGATTCCCCCGGTGGCGTCCGCCGTGAGGGTTGCGGCGGTCTGGGTGTTGGATGTGTCCAATACGGGCGTTCCGCCTTGGACCAGTTGCTGCATGCCGGCGATAGTCGGCGCAGCCGTACCGATCATCCCCGAGATCTCAATGCCGGTGTCGGTGCCCGCGCCGGCATCCCCAGCCGCCGCTCCGGTGGTGAAAGTGGCCGTCAAGCCGCGATTCGAGGCGTTGATGGCCGCGACCAATGCGCCGACCGTGTCCGCGCCGGTGGTGGTTACAGATCCCGTCGAGCCGTCCGGGTTCTTGTAGTTGATGGTCAGATCGCTGCCAGCAGTGAGCGAATCGGTGGTTTGCGCATTCCCGCTGCCGGTAGTCGAAAGGTCGATGAACACGTTGGTGCCGGCGTTGTAGCCCATCACGCCGCCGGTGTCGCCTACATTGGTGGACGACAGCGCGGAAATGGTCAGATTGTCGAGCGACGCGCCCGTTGTCGAAGAGTCGCCGGTGTAGACGCTCACGGTGCCGTGTCCAAAGACTGTGGCCTGGTTGTAGGTGGTGGTTGCGCCGATGTTGTTGATTTCCGACAGAATCGACTGGTACTCCTGGTTGGCCGCCGTATCCTGGCTGGAGTTGAGGGTGCCGTTCGAGGCTTCAGTAGCCAGCGTCACGGCCCGGTTGAGCAGGCTTGTCACTTGCGAGAGGGCGCCATCGGCGACCTGCAACAGACCCACACCCTCCTGGGCGTTGGTCCGCGACTGGGCCAGGGCTGTCGAGTTGGCCTGCAGGCCGTTGACCAGTGAAAGGCCAGCGGCATCGTCCGCGCCGGAGTTGATCTTGGAGCCGGACGACAACTGCTGCAGCACGGTCGACAGGCTGTTACTGGTGTTGTTGAGGTTGTTCTCCGCGTAGATCGCGTTGATGTTATTCAAGACACCCAGGGACATGGGGTTCTCCTTTTGGATGCGTGGATTAGCGGCCCATATCCGAAGGTGCTCCCATATTTTGTCTAACCCTGGGTAGCTGCTTCCGGCTCGGTTACCGCCGCATCTGGCCCCTTCTTCGGCGCGGGAGTTATGGACTTTATCACACCCTGCTTTGTGTCCTGCCGGGGACACTTCTGCCTTGTTTGTTCTAATCTTTTAACCTTTCCCGCCGTCTGCCGATAACACCAGCGAAGGAGTTTTCTGGGCGATGATCGAACTTACCCGGCTCAACGGCACCCCGATCGTACTTAACAGCGATTTGATCAAGACCGCCGAGGCCTCCCCGGACACCATGCTCACGCTGATCAACGGAGAAAAGCTGATCGTCCGCGAGGATTGCGCAGAGGTAACGGAGCGGGTGCTGGCCTACCGGGCGCGCCTGCTGGCGGGCGTGGCCCGGCGCCTGCCCTCTTTGGGCGACTTGCAGCGTGTTGTTTCCATCGCCAGCCTGGACGTTGCGGGCCAGTCCAACGCCGGGCCGGCACCACCGCGGCACGATCCGGCCTTCGGACACTGAAGGATGCAACCGGCGTCTTCCCGCCTGATTCCTGGAGGAGCAGTTCATGGATAAAGCGAGTATCGGCGGAGTCTTCCTGGCCGTTGCCGGCATTATTGCCGGGTTGCTCATCGAGGGCGGCAACCTGGGCCAGATCCTGCAGCCGACCGCGGCCCTGATCGTCTTTGGCGGCACCCTCGGCGCGGTGCTCCTCCAGTTTCCGCTCACCACCGTTGTAGCCGCCTTCCGCAGCCTGGCGCACGTCTTTGCCGCGCCGCGCAAGCAGAATGACCAGCTCATCCGCCTGCTGGTCTCCTTCGCCAACAAGGCCCGCCGCAACGGCGTCGTCTCCCTGGACGCCGACCTGCAAACCATCCAGGACCCGTTCCTCAAGCAACCCCTCATGCTCGCCGTCGATGGCACCGAGCCCAGTGAACTGCGCAAGATCATGAGGGTCAGCCTGGACTCCACCATGGAGCGCGAAGAGCGGCTCCCCATGGTCTTCGAGTCGGCGGGAGGATTCTCGCCCACCATCGGCATCCTCGGCGCAGTGCTGGGGTTGATTCAGGTGATGCAACATCTGGACAATATGCAGGAGGTGGGCCGCGGCATCGCCGTGGCCTTCGTCGCCACCATCTATGGGGTGGGCATCGCCAATCTCTTCTTCCTGCCCTTCGCCGGCAAGATGCGCATCCGCATCCACGACGAACACCAGCGCCGCGAGATGATGCTGGAAGGCGTGATCTCCATCCTCGAAGGCATGAACCCGCGCATGCTCGAGGTCAAGCTGGCAGGTTTTCTCGATGACTCCAACCGGGAAAAGAAGGAGCGCGCGGCATGATGCGAGAGCGGCGCAAGAACAACATCAGCCGGGATCGCTGGCTGGTCTCCTACGCCGACTTCATCACTCTCCTCTTCGCCGTTTTCGTTGTCCTCTACGCCTTCGCCAAAGCCGATCAGAAGAGGCAGGTGCAGGTGTCCGAGTCCATCGACTCCGCATTCCGCTCCCTGGGCCTCTTTCCCGACGCCAGGCGACGGCCGGACAGCGCCAACATTGCCTCTGACGCCACCGAAAAGCCGGTCATTCCCATGAACATCGTCATGGGCGAGGATGTGCTCTCGCCCGCCCAGGTCCAGGAGGACCTCGACCATATCCGCCGCGAAATGGAGCAGAGGCTCTCCAACCAGGTCGCCCAGCACACCGTCTCCATCCAGATGGGACGGGACGGGCTGGTGATCAGCCTGCGCGAGGCTGGTTTCTTCCCCTCCGGCTCCGCAACCCCCAAGCCTGAGACACTCGCCACGCTGCGCCAGGTGGCCGTCTCGCTGGGCCGAACCTCCTACAACCTGCGCATCGAGGGCCACACCGATAACATTCCCATCCACACCGCCGAGTTCGACTCCAACTGGGAGCTCTCCTCGGCCCGCGCCACCCGCATCGCCCGGCTCTTCCTCGACCTGAAGGCCATGCCGCCGGAGCGGCTCTCGGCCGCCGGCTACGCCGAGTTCCACCCCGTAGCCAGCAATGCCACCGCCGATGGCCGCGCCCAAAACCGCCGCGTCGATCTGGTCGTTCTGCCTCGCACCAAAATCGATCTCTCTGTGCCCAGCCTGCCCCACTCCACCGGCGCATGGCGCAAGATCACCGACGACAATTGAGCCTGGCCACCGCTACTCCACGCCCAGAACCTTCACGATCACCCGCTTCCGGCGCTGGCCGTCGAACTCGGCATAGAAGATGCGCTGCCAGGTGCCCAGGTCCAGCTTGCCGCCGGTCACAGGCAGCGTGGTCTCGTGGTGCAGCAGCAACGACTTCAGGTGCGCATCCCCATTGTCTTCCCCGGTCCGGTGGTGCTTGTAATCGGGCCGCGCCGGCGCAAGCTCCTCCAGCCACTTGCCTATATCCTCGATCAGCCCGCTTTCCAGGTCGTTCACGTAAACCGCCGCCGTAATATGCATCGGCGAGACAAAACACAGACCGTCCTTTACGCCGCTGCGCCGCACAATCTGCTCCACTTGATCGGTAATATGTACCATCTCCCGCCGCTTCCTGGTCTCAAAAACCAGATACTCCGTGTGACTTTTCAATTCGCCCTCCCGACATGAGCCGCTTTGCGCAAACAGCAACATCGCAGCTCAGCCTATATCCTAAGGTCAGCCGTGACCGCGACCAAACTTCCCACTGCCGAATCGCTCTCCCAGCCCCTCTTCGAGCGCGGTCTCGACCTGCTCGCTGCCGGCTCTCCTGCTGAAGCGGCCCAGGCCTTTCGCGCCGCCGTCGCCGCCGGGCCAGAGCACATTGAGGCGCATCACGGCCTCATTCGCGCCCTGCGTGACGCGGGCCAGTTCAACCAATCCGTCGCAGCTGCCATGGCGCTGACCGCCCTCACCCCCAGCGACCCGCTGGCTCACACTGCGCTTTCCATCTCCCTGCAACACGCCGGCCACGTGCCCCAGGCCGAAGCCGCCGCCCACGCCCGCGTGCTGGAGTGGAAGATTCAGCTCCAATCTCCGCCGGGCGAGGATTTCCTGCCGTGAACGCCTTCCGCCTACTCAGCCCCGCGGAACGGCTGCGCCGGATATACGATCGGCTTGCCACGGCGTATGGTCCTCAGCACTGGTGGCCCGCCGAGACTCCCTTTGAAGTGATCCTTGGCGCCTATCTGACCCAGAACACCGCATGGAAGGCCGTCGAGCGGTCTCTTGCCAACCTGCGCGAAGCTGGCGCCCTGACCCTCGATGGCCTGCGTTCACTTGGCCTCAAGGACCTGCAGAATCTCATTCGCCCCTCCGGCTTTCACGCCCGCAAGGCGCCGGCTCTCAAAGCGTTCGTGGCCATGCTGGACGAGGAGTTTGCCGGCTCACTTGAGACCCTTGCCGCAGCCCCCACAGAAACCCTCCACCGCCGCCTGCTGGCTCTGCCCGGCGTAGGTCCTGAAACTGCCGACGCCATCCTGCTCTACGCCCTTAACCATCCCGTTCCCGTGGCCGACGAGTATCTCCGCCGCATCGCCCAGCGGCACCGGCTCGTCACGCCCCCACCCGGCCCCAAAGGCTATAACTCCCTGGTCGATCTCACCCGCCAGGCCTTCGCCTCCGATCCCTTAGCCAGCCGCGTCCGCCACTTCAACGAGTTCCACGCCCTCACTGTGGCCGTGGGCAAGGCGCACTGCGGCAGGACAGCCCACTGCACCGCATGTCCGCTCTCCGCGGACCTTCAACGGATACGTTACCCGGAGAAAAGGAAAGCAACGCCGCTCCAACCCTCGGGCCCGATCAGCACGCCTGCTTGTGCGCCATGAACGCCTCCTCGCACCGGCCGGCTTTCTTCTGCCTCGATTGCCTCTGGATCGCATTGACGCACAGTTTATGAAGCACGCTTCAAGCGAGGATTCATAGTAGGATTAGGTACAGAATCCGATCCGCACAGGCTCATCCAGATGTGCATGTGATTCCCAGCTATGAGATGAGAGGCAGAATGACAACTTCCAGCCGCCGGCCGGTCAAAGCCTATGATCGAATCGCTGCGCATTTTCGCATTATGAGACTCGATCACAGCATCAAGCAGCTATTCATTGTCCCTGGAATTGTTCTGGCAATGGCCATGGCTGGAAGCAGCCTGTCGGCAAAGCTCCTGATTCGTATTCTTGTCGGGCTGGTCGCAGCGACCCTTATTGCCTGTAGTAACTATGTGATCAACGAGATTCTGGACGCTCCGTTCGATCGGCTGCATCCCACCAAGAAGAACAGGCCCGCTGCCAGAGGTTTAGTCCATTCAGGATGGGGCTATGCGCAGTGGATAGTTATGATGTTGGCAGGACTGGCGCTGGGCAGTTTACTGGGCCGAGCCTTCGTCTTGAGCGCCGCTGCGCTCTGGATCATGGGATGCATCTATAACATCCGCCCCATGAGGAGCAAAGATATTCCTTACATCGATGTCTTGAGCGAATCTATAAACAACCCCCTGCGCTTTTGCCTCGGCTGGTACTCTGTTGTTACAGCCACGCTTCCTCCGGCCTCTCTGCTCGTTTCTTACTGGATGTTGGGATGTTATTTCATGAGCCTCAAGCGCTTCTCCGAATACCGCCAGATCGCCAATCCCGCAATCGCGGCCAGCTATCGCAGTTCGTTTGCTCACTATAGCGAAGCATCCCTGCTCAATTCAGCGACGTTTTATGCGGCGGCTTCCATGCTATTCTTTGGCGCATTTATGATGCGCTATCGCATTGAGTTAATTCTCTCGTTCCCGGTCGTTGCCTGGCTCATGGCGGTGTATTTCAGCCTCTCCTTCCGGCACGAAAGCGCTGTCCAGAATCCGGAACATCTCTATAGCGAGCCCCTGCTCATGGTTCCTCTTTGCATCTGCGTCGCACTCATCGTGCTCTTGCTCTTTGTAAATGTTCCATGGATAGGAACTATGTTCCCAAAATCAAATCCATGATCTGCCTACGAACGAAGAAGGACTTATGACTCAATCGGTTGAACGTTTTTCTTGCCCAAGGCTAACTCTTGTGGTCCCTTGCCACAACGAAGAGCAAGTGTTGCCTGAAACTGCGATCCGCCTTGTGACATTGCTTGATGTGCTGGCTCAAGGGACGTTGATCGTCGAGCCGTCCATCTTTTTGGTCGATGATGGATCGGTTGACGGCACCTGGTGTGTCATCGAGCGCCTCGCAATCGAACATGCTGGTATCCACGGTCTAAAGCTGTCCCGGAACTTCGGTCAGCAGAGTGCAATCCTCGCGGGATTGCTCACGGCTCCGGGCGACGTGTTGATCAGCATCGACGCCGATCTCCAGGATGACGTGGCGGCGATAGAAGACATGGTGCGTGCCTACATGCGTGGCGCCGAGATCGTATACGGCATTCGGCGCAACCGCCAGACCGATAGTTTCTTCAAGCGCACTACTGCCGAAGGCTACTACTGGCTGCTCCAGACCATGGGCGTAGAATTGATGTTCAATCACGCTGATTTTCGGCTCCTGAGCCGGCGTGTGGTGGAGGAGCTGCGCAGTTGCAAAGAAAGCAACCTGCTGCTAAGAGGATTGATCCCGCAGCTCGGTTTCCCTTCATCCCTGGTCTACTATGACCGCCAAGTGCGCTTCGCAGGAGAATCCCAGTACCCGATCTCGAAGATGCTCTCGCTGGCCATGAACGGCATTACATCCTTTACCGAGCTACCTCTGAAGGCTATCACCGTCCTCGGCATGTTAGTTTCTCTCTTCAGCTTCGGCTTGGCTTTTTGGGCGTTGGTCGTGAAACTTTTTACAACCGCGGCTATCCCCGGCTGGGCTTCCATCGTGATCCCCCTCTATATGCTAGGTGGAATACAACTGCTATGCTTGGGAGTCATCGGGCAATACCTCGCGAAGATATACTCTGAAGCGAAGGCCCGGCCTCGGTTCATCGTCGAGAAGAGCCTGTAGGCGGAGCTATGCCGCCGGGCGCAATGCCTGCATATTGAAAGATTATGTGACAGTTCGTGAAGGACGTATGCATACGAAACGGTAGCGTCCCGCAGAATACATTCGTGAGCCTGTAGCCAGATTTCATCAAAAGCTCAGCTCTTGGTCCACTGAGATCGATTGCCTGGCCAGGTTGAGCTTGTTGCATTTCGGCAAGAACGATACTCGGATGCGAAGGCAAGAGCGCATTGAAAAGGTCGTCGGATGGATTCTTGTTGCTCCACCAATAGAACGGATAGGGCTGGTTGATGTAGATATTGCGGTCGAAATAGGGAAGAATCCCAAAAGCGCCGGCAACATGGCTGGGCGACTCATCGAGATATGTCGCGGCAATTGCCGCTCCGTCCTCGACGAGGGGTTTCAGGAATTGAGCAGCAGCAAGATCGGGGGAGTAGGCGTTGTAATGGTCGAAATGAATCGCATAGGCAGACCAGAGGATTTGCACGCCAACCATATAGATCAGCGCGGCCCGTCCAGCGATTTCGTACCACGATACGCAGGATCCCGGCGAAGGCCAGGTAATCCAGAGCAGACAAATTAGCAGGGGTACGATGAGTCCCCAGTGCCAAAAACCGCCGCATATAACTCCAGAGAAGACGGTAAAAAACAGCACCGGTAAAAGGTAAAAAGAGCTCCGCCGGGCGCTGAAAACGAGGATAATCGCGATCCAGAAAGGGATGGAGAGAATCAGGGGCTGGCAGATCGGCATAACAAGCGGCACCAGGGTAGAAAGAAGGAATGGGGGCGTGTACCCGCGAACAATCGTTATATACGTCAGGTCGCTTGGCGGCCAGGCGGTCCAGAGCGCGAAGGCGTAGAAGCTGAGGACGATCGATACGCACAGCAGGAGTTCGCGCCGGCGCGCAGGGGCTTTGGCGCTTCCCGCGCGCAACTGCTCAACGAGCCACACAATCGCGAGTCCGCCGGAGATGACCGCGGCATGGATCGCGCAGTTGGCCAATAGCCCCAGCAAGACGGCCACAACCAATGGCCTCTTCTTCCACCAGGAGGCGATCGTGAACAGCATCAAGGGCACAAGCACATAACTGCGCGCGACGACGGCGTACTGAAACAGAAGAAAGAAAGTGAATGGCAAAGCGAGCTTGAGATAGCGGGGAAAAGGAGAATTCAATACAAGGAACGAAGTCGACACAACGGCGATTGCACCACAAATCCAGTGCAAGCCGGTATAGCTGACGTATGCGCGATTCAGAATCCAGAGCAGGAAATGCCACAGTCCCGGCGTCCCTTCATAGCGGATATACGTCTGAAACAGCGCGCGAATTGAAAGGGTCCGCGCAAGCTGCCATGCCTGAGCCTCGTCAGCCCACGGCTCATGGTACGGGATGGCAAACGCGACGACGGCCGCGAAGACTGATACCGTGGTCCATTCAGGCCAGCGCGAACGGAGTTCTCTGCGCAAGCCGTCGAGGGTGGGGATGCGGTTCATTTCCGCTCCATAATGCGGATGCCATGGTCATCCTCCACCAGTTTATAGTGGGATTCCAGATAAGGCTCCATAATGAGATCGTTTGGACTCCTGGGCTGCGATCCGGGGAAGCCATCCGCCGCATTAGCTGCAAAAGTGGCCTCCCAAATTATATATCTGACCCGCCTTTGATCCAGGATATCCACAACCTCCTGAAACTGCGAAGGGGTGTTGTAGTTGTACATCAGAATACTGTAGCGTGTCGGGTTCCTTGTCGAGGAAAGGAAATAGTATGTAGGGCAATATGGGTAAGAAAGTATCTCTTCACCAGGCGATGTGTGCTCGTTCAAAAACCTGAGTACTTGATCTGGAGCTGCCCCGGCCATAACGACATTGCCCACGCGCGTCGCCAAGGGGTGGGCCCCCATGGCAAGCACAACGCAGCAATTAAAACCAGCCAGGCCTACGGCGCTGATTGCAAGGATTTGCACGGCTACATTGGCAAGTTTCCCCCGGCTTTCAGTCAGGGCATGAATGCACAGAACTATCAGCAGCGGCGATCCGAATACCAGATGCCAGATGTCACTGCGATGAAATTCCGACAACCATAATGCCCATCCAGAGAACCAATAAAGCGCAATCTCAGGCGTAACAGACTTCCACTTGTATCGGATGCCAACGAGCAACATGAGCAGTGGAAGAGCCGCGACAAAGAGAAGAGGTGTGATCAGGATTGCCGCTATCGCAACGGACCATTTCGCCCCCCCAAACGCCATTACCCAATTCGCCCAGTAGTACATGATGATGCCGTACGCATAGGTTACGGCATTCACTGCGCCGTAGTGCTGGCGCGGGAAGGCAAAGTTCGCGTAATAAAGACTGCTTAATGCTCCCTGGCTCCAGAAATACGCAAGCACAAGGACGATGATGGCAAAATAGCCTACAGTCGACAGTGCTAGCACGGTCAGGGACGCCGAAGTCCAGCGACGCTGAATCCAGAGCCACGCCAACAATGCGCAAAACATCAGCACGCCCTTGGGTTGAAAGATGCACGTCGTTACTCCAGCTAAGGCCCCAGCCGTAATCAATAGGCTGTTCCGGGGCTTGATATTCCATATAACCATGCAGACGACCGACAGCAACGCAAAGAAATTGCTGTCCACATGATGGCTTATGCCCGGCCAGAGGGCGCCCAAATAGGTTCCCGCCAGAATGAGACAGGGCAGTGTCCAGTATTGTTTGCATACCCTGTGGGATAGAAAATATATCGATAGAGCCGTTCCCAGGGATGAAATGAATAAGCAGATCCGTGCCGCCAGGAACGTGACACCGAAGAGCTTAAAGAAAGCCGCCAACCAGTAGAACGTGCCTGGTCCCATGACCTCGAAGAAGTCGCGGGCGAAGACCTGGCCGTGGACAATGCGCACAGCGCCATACAGGAACGAACCTTCGTCCCTTGCAACAAATATAACCCGCATGAATGGCAGTAGGTAGAAGCCGGCGCAGAGCGTAAAGAGAAGATAGCTCCTCCACGGAGCTGACGCTTGCTGCGTTGGAGTATTGGTTGTCTCGGAAGTAGCAGTAACATTCATTTCGCTACCTTAGTGGACGATGCCGGCCGCGGCTCCGGCATGGGGTATGGGGAAACCTCCTCTGATTGCGAATCTGGCTGTACTAGCCAGACATGCCTGTCCTTGTAATAGCGTATGAGTTCCAGATTGTTTGCGGCATCCATCTCCCGCGCCCAGATGACTTTGGAGCCGTCGATGTCCGCGGCATTGTAGACCCACTCATCCCACGGTTCGTGTTGGGGAGAATATCTCACGAGTATGAGCTGTTTGCCGGGGAGCTGTTCCAGTTCGGCCTCAATCCGGGCTCGCTCCGCGCCGAAATTACCTGGGCCCCACCACCAGCAAACCCATCCGCTCAATGGCAATCGGGGAGGAGCGAGATGGAGAGGCTCCCCATATAACCGCAATCCAGCCAACAGAAAGCAGAGTGTCACTGTCAGGCGCACTAACGTCCTGCCTGCAGACCTGCCTTCCGGGTTCCAAAGCCGAAGATGGCGCATGGCCTGCAAGCCAATTGCATAGGCTGCCGCTGTATACGGGGCCAGATAGTGAGGGACAAGAAATACGCCGATTACCACGCCTGCTATCCATATAGGCACGCACAGAACCAGGAAGCGGACGCGGCGATCCAGGAGCACGCGCGGCAGCATGATGAGAGGAGGCAGCAATGCGAGGCCGGTAAAGAGCATCAATCCCACCGCAAATTTAGATAGATTATGAGAGAGAAAGCCAGGCAAGGTTCCCAGTTCGGAGAAGTCCTTTGGCTCTCTCTCGATATAGAAGCGCCGCATTTCTTCGTGCCGGTAGTTTGGCATGGGATGCGGTAACTGCCAGACGTAATAGGGCGCAACGGCATAGGTGTTGCGCGCTATGGTATAGGGCAGGGTAAAGGGGCTGCCGAATGCGCGGTAGTCGTAGTAGGCCATCCACGCCCCAGCGGCCACTAGCAGCGCCAGCGGGAAGGCGGCGCGGCGAACCAGCACGGCCGAACTCGGCCGATTCTTTCCGAAGAAAATCCACCGGCCAAGCACGACCGCAACGGGCAGGCAAAGAAGCAGTCCTTCATAAGGGCGAGTGGTGGCGAGCAGGACGATGCCCACCGCCATCAGCAGGCCGTAGCGAAACCGAGCTGTTTTCATCAATCGGGGCAGCGCGCCCAGCACCAGCGCTCCACCCAGAGCCGAGATGGTACCGCCGCCCGTGTATGTATTGATCCAGTAACTGAAAAGGCCCAGGCGCAGGATCGCCAGCATTCCCCCGAGCAATGCCCAGGTGGGCGGCAGCCATGCCTGCAGCATCCAGCAGATGGCGGCGCACATCAACGCGCAGCTAATCAGGATGCCGTACCAGGGGTGGCCAAACAGCACCTTGGCCGCCGCCATCACCAGCCCCGGCGCGGGAAAGTACATGGACATGTAGGTCGGCTGCATGGTGATGTGGACGCTTTCGAAATGGGTCCACATCGCAGGCGTCGGGTTGGTCAGCCGCCCGTGCGCGAAGGTGTCCGCCGCAAGCAGGAAGCTGAAATCATTCGGGGAGAAAGGATGGGGAATGGGGAACAAGGGAAGAATGGCAAGGCGCAAGAGGAGCGCGGAGAGGCCAACGGCCGCGACCGCCAATCCCTTTCTCCGCGCAAGCCTCCCGAAGACCCGCTCGATGCGCGAAAACCAGGCGGCGCCGAGCCTGGGCCAGGCAAATGCCACCGCGATGGCAATCGCAGTAAGGCCAGCTTCTATCACCAGCAGCGAAGGGCCGCTTCCCGGAGCAGTGGACAGGAGCATATCGGTTCTATTCTATGCCATAACGTTGCGAAGGCGCCGCGGAATTGATCGCGCATTCGACGCAACGTCTCAGCCTGGTAAAGGCCGGATTTGCGACCGAACGGAGGATCGTTGCAATCCTGAACACGGGCTAAAAAACAAGGGAGAGGACGCATCGGCAATTGCATTGCCCAGCGTATCTCTCCCGCGAACGATCGAAAATGATAAATTGTGGCGATCCAACTCTGGTTTGACAAGAATTAGAAGTCGGCGGCCAGGTCGCTGCTCATGGTGCTGAACGTATTGGTGATACCGGTAGCCAAGGTTTTCATGCCGGCAGTTGCACCGAATGCAACCAAGGCAATGACCAGAGCATATTCGACCAAATCCTGGCCGAGTTCCTGCGTCATCAAGCACTTCAGCTTGTAGACAATCTTCAAGCATACGCGGCGCATACAATGCCTCGTTCGACGGGTTAGGTGGAATCCGGCCTTTGCTGGGGAGAGTACGTCTTGCCACCTGGTCTGGTGTGCGTATCTCTCCCGCGAAGGCGCTGGGCTTGACTGTCCTGACGGTGGTTTGGCAGGGATTAGAGGTCAGCGGCCAGAGTGCTGCTGATCTTGCTGAACGCAGTGTTGATGCCCGTGGCCAGCGTGCTCATGCCGGTGACAGCACCAAAGGCTATCAGAGCTACGACCAAAGCATACTCGACCAGGTCCTGGCCTTGCTCGCTGTTCTTCAGGTCCTGGAACTTGATGTACAGTTTCAGAAACATGTTGTTCATGTGTATCCTCTTTTCCGAAAATCGATTTCCCAGCCTCGGGCCAGGTCACCCTCTATGATGCAACTAGCGTGCCATTCTTGAAATCTGGCGCTTATATTTATAAATCAATAACTTACGGATATAGAGATCGTGGAGCGGCTTGTCGGAGTGTAAACTCCTGTATACAGGGTGAGCCGGACAGACCGGCCTCGTATACATGACCTGAAAGTATATTGCCAAGGATCTAAAAGTGTATTACCAGGAATGTGGCGGGCTGGTATCGGATCGGGAGCGGAGCGGCGCAGGTCGTACAGGCGGCAGGGGAAAGCAGCGGCTTTGAAGCAGGGTTTTCCGTCCCCGTGGTCATTCGAACGATGGCTTGGAGTCCACTGGCGATCCTCCTGATCGCAGAGAGGCAGAGCCAAATCGTCCTGAAGGCAAGGCCAGCCTCCATGACCGCCCTCGCCCCCCGGAAGAAGTTGAACCCGCGAGGGAACCCGGTCCCGCGGCAGGATAGAATGTCGTTTATGGCGAGCAGGACGGATATTCCCGCGGCGAAGGCAGCCCCCAACATCGCAGAACTCTCGATTGCAGTCGTGAGTGGGTTGGCGCTCGCGCTCACCACCCTGTTCCTCTGCGTTGTGCCGCTGGCGGGCAACATTGCAGGCGGGCGCGATTTCGTCGTCTTTTGGGCCACCGGCCAGCAGCTCGTCCACCACGCCAATCCCTATGACGGGGACGCCATGATGCGAATCGAGCGCTCCGCGGGGCTTCCCGTTCGGGACGGTGGCTTCTTCATGAGGAACCCGCCCTGGGGTCTGCCACTTGCGCTTCCGCTCGGGCTCGTTGGAGTACGGCTTGGAGCGCTTCTGTGGTCGCTGGTCCTGCTCGCGTGCCTGGCGGTCTCGGTCCGCATGCTCTGGCTCATGCATGGCCGCCCCATGAATCGCCTTCACTGGCTCGGGCTTTCGTTCGCACCGGCCCTGATCTGCATGATGATGGGGCAGACTTCTCTCTTCGCGCTGCTGGGGTTCGTCCTGTTTCTGCGCCTGCATCGCACGCGCCCATTTCTGGCCGGAATGTCCCTATGGCTCTGCGCGCTGAAGCCTCACCTGTTTCTGGCTTTCGGCGTCGTGCTGCTGGCGTGGGTGCTCGTCTCCGGGAGCTATAAGCTCCTGGCCGGCGCAGCGGTGGCCATGGCGGCGAGCTGCGCGGTCGTATATTGGCTTGACCCGACGGCGTGGATCCAGTACACACAGATGATGCGCGCCCCCGGAATCGAGAAGGAACTTGTCCCGTGCCTGAGCGTCAGGCTTCGCCTTTGGCTGAGCCCGCAGACGATGTGGCTCCAATACATACCGGCCGCCTTGGGCTGCGCCTGGGCGCTGGGCTATTTCTGGCCCCGCCGCCACGCGTGGGACTGGATGAAAAACGGCAGCCTGCTGATGGTCGTTTCGCTCGTCACGGCGCCATATTCCTGGGTTTACGATGATGGTCTGGCGGTACCGGCCCTGTTACAAGGCGCATATCTTACCCGCTCCAAGACCTTGTTGGTAGTTCTCGCCTTTGCCAGTGTCCTGATCGAGGTCGAACTCATCGGCGGCATTAACATATCCTCAACCCTCTATCTTTGGACGACGCCCGCATGGCTTGCGTGGTATCTCTGCGCAACCGGAATCAAGGGAACACAAGCGGAGGGAATTCGCGGCACGCAGTGATTGCAGACTAGCGGCTCCTATGGCAATCTGCCAGCCGATGGGCGCCGCCGGATCCACGACAGCGTTGAATCATCGCCCCGCTTTCGTCTACAGTGTTAGCAGTGAAACACTTCCTCGCCAGAATGGATCTGTCGCCTTTGGTCCTGCTTCAGCCACAGGAAGCCTGGAGCGCCCTCGGCGCCAGGATCGGAGCCGGCCAATGAAAACAAGTCCTTGGCGCATCGTTGCCGCTCTTGGCCTGGCAGCCGCAGGGATCGGAATTCTTGTCCTCATCGTCAACAATAACAACGCCGGGCAGCGGGATTTCATCTCCTATTGGGCTGCCGGACAGCAGCTCGTTCACGGCGCAGATCCCTACGATGGCGCGGCCGTACAGTCGTTGGAGCGTGTGGCCGGATACGATCTGAGCTATCGCCTCATCATGCGCAACCCGCCGCTGGCCCTCTTCCTGACATTGCCACTCGGCTTCGTCAGCCCGAATACTGGACTCATCCTCTGGTTGATAGCTCTCCTTGCCAGTCTCGTGGCATCGATCCGGATGCTTTGGACCATGCATGGGCGCCCGGACAACAGGCTACACCTGCTCGGTTACTGCTTCGCGCCCCTCATGGAGTGCCTGATGGCCGGGCAGCTTGGCATCTTTCTGCTTCTCGGCGTAGTACTTTTTCTTTACTTCCACAAGTCGCGGCCCTTCCTTGCCGGTGCAGCTCTGCTGCTCTGCGCCGTGAAGCCGCACCTGTTCCTGCCGTTCGCCATCGTGCTGCTCCTATGGGTTATAGTCCAGAAGGCGTACCGCATCCTTGCTGGATTCTCCGTTGCGCTGCTCGCCAGTTGCACGCTTGTGTTCTGCTTCGATCGCCATGCCTGGTCACAATACTCGCAGATGATGAGTACGTCGGGAATTATGGATGAGATTGTGCCCACACTGAGCGAATTCTTCCGTCTGCTCGTGCATAGGGATGCCGTTTGGCTGCAATTCCTTCCCCAAGCCGCCGGCTGCGGCTGGGCGCTCTGGTACTTCTGGACGCGGCGCAGCCGCTGGAGCTGGATGGATCAAGGCTTGTTGCTGCTCCTCGTCTCGGTGCTGTGCGCGCCTTATGCCCTGCTCACCGATGAAGCTATGCTGCTTCCGGCCGTTCTGGCTGGAATCTATCGGGCCGACGACTCCGGGCGCTCGCTTCTGCCGTTCGGATTCATTGCCGGAGTCGCAATGATCGAGGTGTTCGCAGAGATTCCGATGACCTCCGTGTTCTACTTGTGGACCGTACCCGCTTGGCTTGCCTGGTACCTCTACGCAACCGGAAACAAGGGCATGCGAGTGAAGGGAGCTTGTAGCGGAGCCGCGGAGATTGCGGAACCGCTGTAGAAGACTGTTAACTCCCATAGATAGCGCGCCCCGCCTTCGGCGCAACAAAACTGATGCGAAGAGCGTTTCTCACCTTTCCTGATGCTCGAATGCGGTGGTACATATCGGTTGTCCGCTGCGTTACACTGACACTTCCGCCGGTAAACGATACCTTACGGACGATCGGCTGGACTCGGAAATGCACCTGCTTGCGCTACTGTTAAACCCCGCCATCATCGGGCTGTCGGCCTTCCTGTTGTCTGTGATCTGGATGCTCAGGGACGAAAGAGACAAGACTCGTCCCATGCTCGTATTCGTTCTCACGTTGAACCTCTTTTTCGGTTTTCTTTTGACTGTCGTCATGTCAAGAGAAGGTAGTCGGCTTCCCTGGAAATACGATTACGTTCTCTTCCAGATGGATGAGTCGCTAGGCGTCTCGGCTGCCTCGATCGCGCGTCCATTGCAAGGTGTCTGCCGGCTTCCGCTCGTCGTGGTCTATCAGTTGATGGTTCCCATGATGATCTGCTGGTTCCTGGTGACTCGATACAGGAATCTTCGCGGGTCGGTGGTGCTGGCTTATGTTGCCGAATTAGTTGCCGGGCCGATCCTGTATGCTGTTTTGCCGGCGTGTGGGCCGATCTATGCCTTTGGCGGCTCTTGCGTTTATGTGCGCACTGATCGAGATCGCACTTATCTGCAACATCTGGGTACCCTCAGCCGCCTATCTTTGGACTCTTTGGACTGCGCCCGCGTGGCTTTTACGGTATCTGTTTGCATGCGCCTTTGCCGGTGAGCCAGTGGATGGTCAGCTTTGAGGGCAATGATTTATATGGGCCATCTCCAAGGGCAAAGTCACAAATCTAGGCATGCACTCTCCGGCCGAGTCTAGGGCATGGTGCGGACCAGTAGGGCCGCTGTCGCGTCTTCGTATTGCACCCGCCAGCCGGGCGTGTGTTTCAGCAGATAAACAATCGCGGAAGTCGGTGGTTCCAGCACGCTGTCAATCCGGTAGCGATCGAAAATCGCGAGCGAGTCGTTCATCGTGGTGGCCTTTACGTAATCGGCAAGTATACCGTGGTACTCGAAGATGTCTGCACGGCTGTCAAGGAAAACGGGAGTATCGTGCGCGTTCCAAATCAGGTAGCCGCCCCATTCGAATAGGTTGAACAGATGTCCTTGCTTACAGCAACGGTTCAGCTCGGACAATGCTGCTGAAGGAAAGCATTGCACTGCAGCAGCTCGCAACGTGGCTGAGGTAGGTATGTGGCGGACGGCGAAGACGCAAAAAACTGCCATGAGCGCGGCATTCAGCAAGGGCTTGTCGCGCTCGCGGTCGTAGGGTGCGAAGAGCGCGCCGGCCAGTTCCTCTGAGAGAATGGGGCACACGACGATGCCAGTCAGAAACAGAAATCGCACGTGCGTGAGCGCGGCATAGATGGCGAGCAACGCGAAAAGCAGATCATGCAGCGGCCACCGGCGCCGTCGCACCAGCGTGAGCACTAGCATCAAGGCAAGCACGATAAATAGCAGCGTGCCGTAGAAACCTTGGAAGTTGATGCTGTGCCACTCCTCGGTGAGGAAGACCATCTGTCGCTGCCGGAAGATCATGTCGAATGGATATGTGACCAGCCGCCAGCCGTAAGGATTGGCAAAGAGCATCGCCAGACTTGCCGCTCCCACTACGAACAGTTTGCGCAATTGAAGCGGCGTCCAGCGAACAGCCTCAATGCTGCCCCATGAGCCTTGCATTAGGCCAGATGCGACGAAGAGTAGAAAGAACGCGAGGCCGATCATCCACGAGCCGTGCAGATTGATCCAAAAGGCAAAGAGCGGCGCTAGCCACCAGATGTGGTCGCGGCCCTTGCGGAAGGCTTCGAGGAGGAGCATTTCGGCAATGAAGCAGAGCCAACCAAAGAGAAGGGTTCGAGGACCGAAGCTGATGGATGCAAAGAACACTGCAATCAAAGTGGCCAGGACAGCAGCCTTCGGGTCTCCCGTGCGGCGATAGCAAAGCAAGAGTATTCCGGCAATCACCAACTCGACCGCAGCGAGCATCACCAGGAATACGCCGCGCTCTCCCAACAGCCGGAAACCAATGTAATAAGGGATTTCGGCTAACCATTCGTGGTCGATCCATGGCTGGCCGTGGGTCGTGAAAGAGTAAATATCCTCGCGGATGAAGCGATGCGTCGAAAGCAGGACTTCGGCATTGCGCAGGTGCCACCAAATATCCGGATCTTGAAGAACTGCGTCGCCCTGCCGCCGATCGAGCGAGGCGAGGAACGGCGAGACGAGTAGCCCGGTTATAAGCATGGCAGGAAAGCTGAACAGGCCCAACAAGCAACTGCGCAGGCCCGACAAGACGTTAGGCCGCATGGACTGGCCCGGTCTCGTCTCGCTTATGTGCCCTTTGCAGATCATGTGTTCCTAGTGTAAACGAGAGGAGCTGAAGAGGTCACGGCTACCCAGCCTTTCTTTGAGCTGACCCACGACCCAGCTATAGCCTGGCGTTTGTATGCTTCAGAAGTGAAGCTGCTGTAGATCTGCCCATGCACAGGTGAACTGAACTTATGACGCTGCCCTGAATAGGGGGCTATCCGCAACCCATCAAGCGGGAGCGGAAGAGCCGCCGAAGTCGTCACTCGTCGAAGGTGCAGACGAGAATTCGAGCGCGTCTCCCGGTTGTGTCTGCGTGTTGCGAATCGTGCCTGAGGCAAGCTCGAGCACCGAGTGCGCGGAGAAACAGGCCGACAGCCGCCACGGAGGCACGTCGCTCCTCAGTTTCTTGATTCGGTTGTTGCGGTCCAGATAGACAAGGTCGATGGGGAATTGCATGCAGAAAGTGTGAACGGCTTCACAGGGGACTATCCACAGACCCTCTCCGGGGCCGAGCCCTTTGCGGCCCAGCAGCCCCTTGTTGCGCTTCGGACCACTGTCGGCGACTTCCATGCAGGTGGCAAGTATAGTGTGGCGAGTTAGGTTTGAGACATGCAGGCGGTTATCGGGGACTCCCCGGCGGCGTTGAATAAGCCAGCCTCGCAGCCCCCAAAAGTTCCAGCGTGGCGGATTCATCCGGTTGACTCAGAACCTTTCGCCTGTCTGTAGCCGCACCCTGCGCGGACTGCGCTTCAACTTTCATACCCCTGATGGGCGCGATTCGCCGCGCCCTTCAAGCCAGGGCCAGAATGGGAGAACCGTCCTTCTGCAAGGGCTCCGGCTGCCTGGATGGGCAGCCGGGAACCTCAGTAAGGCACGGGCGTGGAAGCAGGTGCGGCAGTGCCGCTCGTCGAGCCGCCGCCACCAAAAGTCGCGCTGCCTCCTTCGACCATCAGCGGCTGCTCCGGCTTCATACTGTCAATCAATTTCTCCACGGGCATGGTTGGCGGTACTGGGGGTAGCGTGTTAGCAGCCGTCTTGGCGTCCGGAGTATTCATGGGTATGCCGGAGTTGGGCGGCAGGAACTTCCCGGGATACTTCAGCTCAGGCAAGGGCGCCCCGGCCTCAATGGGAGCCACAATCTCCGGCGTCACAATCACGATGAGTTCCGTCTTTGTCTTGGTCTTTTGCATCGACTGGAAAAGCTTGCCCAGAATTGGAATGTCTCCCAGGAACGGGATCTTCATGAAGGTTTCGGTGTCGCGGTTGTCCAACAGTCCACCGATCCCAAAGCTTTGACCGTCAGCCAATTCGACCTCGGTCTTCATTCTCCGGGTGTTAATGGAGGGGACATCAAATCCCGAGATCTCAATTCCCTGGGTAAAGTCTAGCGAACTGACTTCCGGGGCCACTTGGAGGCGGATCGTTCCGCGGGGAGTTACGGTGGCGATGAAGTTCAGGCGAACTCCATATTCCTTGAACATGATCGTAACCGACGCTCCCGCACCGCCCGAGCCGCCCTGAACCATTGGAAAGGGATATTCTCCGCCGGCCAGAAAGCTGGCCTGTTTGCCGTTCGACGCCAGGATGTTGGGCTCAGCCAGAACCTCGGTGATGCCTTTTTGTTGCAGGGCCTCGAGGGTTGCGCCCAGATTCAGGCCGGGCAAGAAAGCAAAGAGGTTCAGATTACTAGTTTGATTCACCGTGGAGGGTGTTGTGAGGGTCGGCGATGGCGGAGAGAACTGTCCGGTTGAAATTCCGGCAATCGTGTTTCCAAAGCCGGAACTGTAAAAATTGATGCCGAGCTGTTGCTCCTTGCTGAGGTCGACACTGGCAAAACGCACCTTGAGGAGAATCTGCGGGTCTGGGGGTGGCACATTGACGTTGAGCAGGTTGACGACCTTACCGCCAGTGGAGGCAATCTTGACCGCGCGATCGGAGCTGTTGAGGTTCTTGACCGTGCCGCGCAGGAAGATGATGCCGTTCTCGGTGCTGACCTTCACGGGTTCGCCGGGAAGCTCCGTTCTGATCTCGCGGCGGATCGCGTCCAGGTTGTCGTTCGATACAGCCGAGCTGGCGCGCACCGTCACGTTGAAGAACTGCCGGCCGCCGCGGGTATCCCAGATAATCAGACTGGTTTCCCCAGGGGTTTTGCCAGTCACCATGATCTCGGTTGGGCTGGTCGGTTCGGCATCGGCCACTTCCGCCAGGCCGAGGGCGACCCGCGCTATCGGCCGCGCAGTGTCGACCAATACGGTCTTGCCCACAGCGACGGAGAGTTCATTCGCGGAGTCTTGAATCGAGGCCCCGGCGGGTTGGGAAAGAGATGGTGAACTCTGAGCCTGCAGGCCCGGCTCGGCGCACAGGACAAAAAACAATGCGCCAATACATGCGATGGGTTTTCCAGCCTTTGCTCTCACTTCTGTCCCTCGGGAGTACTAAATTGTTTCTCGCTCCGTTTCGACCCGTTGATTACCTCGATGGTAAAGGCCGGAGGTGGTGCGGCTTTGAAAACGGCCTTTGCGGCAGGCCGCGCTTTTACCGGGGCGGGAGCCTGATCCGTAAAGAGGTTGGCCATGGCCGTGACTGGAACCACGCCAATCTTTGTATCCAACGGGTTCCGCAGCACCAGTTGGATCCTTGTCTGATTGCTGGCCAGGCTCAGGGTCTCGGCCTGTTCCGGGGTCACCAACAGGTTGACTACCTGGACCGGATGCGGCTTGCCTTCAGCATCCTTTTGAATATCCTGGCCGGCCGACAAGACCTGGATGTTCTGAAGCAGCGTCTTCACCAGAGTGCCTTGATCGGCGATCTGGGCGTTGTTGGAAGCATTGCCGGGAGGGAGCCCCGCGATAAGAACGTCCACGCGCATTCCGGGAGTGACAAACCCCGCCACGCCCACCACATCATCGACCCTGATAGCGGCCGCTCTCATGCCCTCGGGAATGGTAGCTGCCAACCCGCCGCCGGAGCCGGGGGCGGCCAGGCGGCTCTCCAGAATGGGCTCGCCCTGATAGAGGTCCGAGAGGACGCCCCGGCCAATGGCATTGATCTTGTCTTTCTCGAGAATAGCGCCTTTGGGAAGCGCCCCCGCGATCTCGATAGTCGTCAGGTTGCCGGCGTTCAGAACGGCTCCGAGTTTGATGTCCGCGTTTGCGGCAACCACGTGTATGGTTGCTGACGGTTGTGCCGCCGACAAGCGGATGCCTACCATGCGATAGACCAGAAAGGCGCATACGCCGGCAATCACGAAAGCGAGGAGAAGGATCGTCAGTAGTCTTCGGTTCATTTGGAAACCTGTGTGAGCCGGCTACCCCGCCAGCTCCGCCTTGCTGTCCCTTGGGTCAATTGCTGTGCCCAAGGAAACGAGTTTCGATTTCGCGCCAAACCCTGGGGATGGCGGTGACAGAAAGTCAGACAAGTTCAAGCGTGTGATCAGTGTACACTCTTTTCCCCTGATGCCAACTAAATTCAGTCGAAACGGCAGTGGTATGAAGTTGGGGCATCAAGAAAGTCATGGGGCATCCCTGCCGCAACCGATCCCGAAAGACAGCACAAATGATTACCAAAGGGGGACATGGCATCTTTCACTGTCCGGCTCACCTCAGAGTGTATAAAATGTGACCAACCCTGTAAAGTAAAGAAGGACCATCCGGCGCGAGGGAGGGAGTTCATCCGGTCATGAGGTCTTCCCGCACGATAACGCTCTTTTCCGAGCGACCGGATCTGAGCCGGCGGTCATCTTCCTTTGCGGTCTCGATTCTGGCGCATATTGCCCTGATTGTGGTAGTTCTCGGGATACTGAGCCCCCCGGTGTTGAACAACCGGGTTCTCACCGCGCGATATGAACTGCGGCATCTGGACCTGAACGCCCCGGACGAGGAGATGCGGCGGGCTACCGCCAGCGCTATTAAGTCTCCTGGCCCCCGGAACGTCGCGCACAAGCCTTTACCCGGCGGGAGCCCATTAGCGGTTCTGCGGCAGACTGCGCAAGCGCCGGAGGGACTCCAGACGCTGGTGCAGCCGAAGGTGCAGCCCAACGTGAAACTCCTCCTGAAAACCCCGGTCCCGACCGTCGTGCTTTGGCAGCCGGAGAAGACGCCGCCCAAAGCGATCGTTCCGCCCCCACCGGAAACACCCATGGCCGCCTCAGTGCTGCCCAAGTTTGAGGCACCCAATCAGGAAGTCAACCTGGCTGACGTTCGCATATCAGCCACCGGCCTGACCGCGCAGAAACTGCCGATCCTCCCCAGCACAACCTCGCCAATGGTGGTTCACGGGCCTGATTTGCCGCAGAAGATTCCGGAAACCACCTCGGTGTCGTCCGCGCAGTCAACTCCCACCGCCGTTGTGTCGCTCTCCGATCTTCATATGACCGCGGGAACCGTCTTTCTACCGCCCGCAAACGCGACGGCTGCCGCAAATTCGCCAGGGGCGCTGGCGCAGGGACAGGGTAAGGACTCTTCGCGGCCGGGGAACGGCAATCCGGCCAGCAAGGCCGGCGGAACGGGAGCGGGACAGGCTGCGGGCGATTCGAAAGACCAGCCGGCATCCGGAGGGAGCACTGGCGATCGGGCCGGAGGTGGAGCGAAAACCGGGCCTGCCCAGAAGGCTGAAGCAGGCTCCGGCTCCGGTTCCGGCTCCGGTAACCGGCCTTCGACCTCCCATATTACGCTGGCGAAAGACGGCCAGTTCGGGTCGGTTGTGGTGGGCGTCTCGCTGGAAGACAAGTATCCTGAGACGGCCGGGCTATGGAGCGGCAGGCTGGCCTACACCGTTTATCTGCACCTCGGCCTGGCCAAGAGCTGGATTCTCCAGTACTCTGTCCCGCGTTCCGCCGATGCGGCGGAGGCGGGCAACATCGCTCGCCTGGATGCGCCCTGGCCGTATAACATCGTGCGCCCCAATCTTGCTCCCGGCGAATGGAACGCCGATGCCCTCATGGTTCACGGGTTTCTGAATCAGGCCGGCCGCTTCGAGGCGCTGGCCATCGTCTTCCCGCCCGACTTCCCGCAGGCGAAGTTCGTCCTGGACGCGCTCGCACAGTGGCAATTCAGGCCCGCCACGCAGAATGGGCAAAATGTCAAGGTGGAAGTGCTGCTGATTGTTCCGGAAGAGGACGAATAAAAAACTCCCGGCGAGTCCAATGGACGGACTCGCCGGGTAGCGGAACTTGATTCTCCTGCGGACGGCTATGCTGCGCCGTTGAGAACCAACTTCGGTTTCGATAAATAGTTAACGATCTGTGAGAAGATTCCGGAAATGGTGTTGGTCTTTCCGTTCATTAAGACCGTTGTAGCACCGGCGCAGGGTGTACTCGACGAGTCCTCATAGAAATGCGGCGTCTTCGTGTCGGGGGAGGCAATCGCCTTCAGCGTGGAGCATGCGGTGGTTCCTGAGCTTTCCCCGGTGTCGCCGCATCCTCCGGATGCCACGCCGTAGCCCACCACGAAGATTTCCGTGCCGTTGGCCTTGGCTGCCGCGGCCGTTGCGACCGCCTGATTGCACTCGGCCTTGGCCGAAGGGTAATTGTAGGGCGACGACGTATTCAGCGTTCCGCCACTAAAAGTGGAGATATTCCCGGTGCCTGACCCCTCCGCATCGCCATCGCTGAAGAGGATGATGATGTTATTGGTGTTCGCCCTCGTATTGGCCATGAGATACTGATTCGCCGTATAGATTGCTCCCGCATAGTAGGTTCCCTCGCCGCCATTGGCCTGCATGCCGTTACAACTATTGGTGGTCCCCCCCCAATAGCTGTTCCCCCCGACCGCCTTCACGATGTTGGAACTGAGGTTCAACGGGCTCGGCGCGATGGTGCCGTCGCTGACGCGGTAATCGCTGGATAGGGGCACAACCTGATAGCGGCTCACCAGATAAGCCAGCTTAGTCGAAGTCAGAGGCGCGGTGAGAGGCGAAGATGTATAAGTCGTCGAATCGGGGTATGCAATTTCAGTGGGGACCCCCGAGGGGCAGACATAGTCTTTGGTCGCCTGAGTGCCAGGACTCTGCGCGGGAAACGTAAAGAAGCTGATCTCATCGAATGAGTTGGTGACGAGTCCGTTGGTAGCCGCGCCGCAGTTGGTCTCGCCCCATGTGCAGGGCGAGAATTCGGACATCATAATCTGAGCGCCTGCCAGTGAACATTGCTCCTTTGAGCCGGTGCAGTTGGCGCCGCCGTCGGTGCTCGTCATCGAACTGGTTGTGTCGAAGATGATCGCGACGCTGTCTGGTTCTCTCGCCCCACCGGTCACGACCGCGGTTGCCTGGGCGTTGAGCGTGATGGACTGGGCAGATTGGATGCCGATGACTTCTAGAGCACGGATGAAGTACGTGGGCACGGTGACGGACTGCGTCACCCGGATGGCATTGTAGGTAAGGGAGCCGCCACACGGCGGCACGCCCGGCACGGTCGACACGCAATACGGCTGGAATGATAAGTGCGCGCCGGTATAGGCGGAGGGGGTATTCAAGCTGGCAAAGGCGTTGTCGTTTCCGGATACAGAGCTCAACGCTGTCGCATCGCTTTCCGCTACTGTGGCACCACTGGGCAGGCCCAGGCCTGCGGCCAGCGCAGCCGCATCGGTGGAAGCCTGCAGTTGGCGATAGCATGCGTAGGCGTGGCCGACGTCCACTGACAATCCGCCCACGCCTAAAATCAAGGGAATAATGAGAATCAGGGATATGTACGCCTGCCCGCTCTGGCACTTGAGTGCACGGCGCAGAAAAGACTCGCTGCTGTGCTTCATTGGACTACCTCCGTGATTGACTGAGTAATTGAACAGCCGCCAGGTGCAAGGTTGTTGCCGTAGAACTGGAGACTACAAGCATTAAAGGTTGCCTGCACCGTGACGGTTCCACCCGTCATCATATAACTTGACGGCGGGGAGGTGATATTGGAGCTGAGGCACGACGCTTGAGGGTACGAATGGTTGTTGGCGGGAAGATTGCCAGCGACTGGGTTGAAGGTAAAAATGTACGTGAGGTTCGCCGAATTAAGCACCGCCGCGGCACCTGTGACCGCCGTTACTCCCGTGGCGCACGGATCCAAAACCTGCCCCCCGCTGACCGCAAGAACCCGCCCGGCGTTGGACACGCCTTCGACCAGGGCCAGTATTTGCATCTCGTAGATACCGAAGATCAATATGCCCGTGATGATCACCATCATCATCGGCAACATCAAGGCGAACTCAACCGCCGATTGTCCCTCTTCGCCGGAATGACGCAGGGCGCGAAGCCGGCCGCCCGGGAACCGGGCCTCTGCATGTTCACTCTTTGACACCGCGGCGCGCTTCAAACCGCGCATGATCACCATGGCTTGACCGCGCAGGCCGTTTGGGTTTTTCATCGCTCTCCCTTCCGGCTCTGTTGACCGTAAAAACCCGGCTCAACAAATGCCGATTATAGCAAAAAACATGCGAACTTGCAAGGCATCCGAAGGAGCGCCTAGCCTTTGCCCTTCCGGAGCTGCTTCAGGAATTTTTCGAGTTCCTTTTTACTCGCCGCGTCTACCTGGGAGCCCTTCGATGGGTCTGGAGGCTCGGAATTCTTCAGGACAAACTGTAGGCCCACGCCATCCTTGCCCCACCGGACGGCCCTTGAATGCACAGAGATCGCATGTTCAGTGCTTTTATCCCCGCCGTTCGTCTTTTGCAGGGTCATCAGGATCAGGGTGCCGGGGTACCAACGTTCCTCGGTCACCACGTACAATCCGGTCGAACTGATGTCCTTGATGTTGCGCGCATCCGGAGCGGCGCCGGTCCAGTAATAAGCAGCCAGGCCGGGCGTCTGCGCCCGTGGCGCCTTCCTCATCTCCGGCGCCTTTCTCGGATCCGGCGACCACCAGCGATTCAACCAACTCTTCGGCGGCTTGAATTCCTCCGTCCCCGGTTCGAGCAGGCCCATCTCATGTGTCTGCTCGGTTTGTGGGCTTTCCTGTTGATCATCTTGTTCATCATCAGTATTGGGGTGATTGGGGTGGCCGTTCAATTGCAGCAGGCCAGGACCGCCGCTCCAAAGCGGCTTCTCCCGCAAGAGAACGGCGCCTTGCACGGCGCCGGCAATGCCGGCGCTGGATAACCCCTCCAGGCGGCGCTCCATCTCCTCGGCCGCGCACAGCATCAGTTGATCGCCCTGTTGGGTCTGCGACGAATAGATCGAGTGAGTTGGCAGCGCCAGGACGCTTGCCGCCTGCGGACTCAAAGGGGTGACACGAAATGTCGGGAAAGACTCGACCAGGTCGATGACTCGGCATTCCTCGTCCAGATAGACCAGATCGAGCGGGGCAAACACGCCCGAATCGGGGATTCCTCTGAACGGCGATATCCAGAGGCCCTCGCCGGACTGGAGCGCGAGCCCTGCAATCAGCTCCTTGAGGTTCGCATACGGGACATCCGCGGCAGCGACCTCCAAGCCGAGAAAGCACTCGCGAGTTTGGTTGTACGCGCAAAGTTTCTGTTGTGCTTCCATGTAACCTCCCGCCCTCGGCGAGTACCCGGCAACCGGGCGTTGTTCCGTAGTCACCATTGCTAACTCAACCTCGCCACCCATGGATCCAACCGGAAACGACGATTCCCGCCAGAAGGAAAGGGAGCACCAGCCAGTTTGGGGATGCTACGGCTGCGCAGATCCGTCAAGGTCGCCACGGCGAGTGCGATGAGCGTTGACCACCAGGCGAACGAGTGCATACCCATGCTCCTTCCCCTAGGATTTAGGGGAGTTGTTATCCTAGAGCTAGCAATTGTCCAGCCAAATCGCCGGAGGCCCAAACAGCCTCAATTTGGGCTGTTTACGGCGTGCTGTCCCCGGCCGGTGTACACGGACGTTTACGGGCGGTTTCCCGCAGTGAAGCGTGGCGTATACATCCCCCAGGCGCCGCCAGCGCGGGGCCTGGGAGGTGCAGCGTCGGATTCGCTAAAAAAATGATCGGGCCGGTGGCGCTGATGGACGCAAAATGAAGACTTTACCTCTTCTGCCGCGCGTATCCAGGCGAGCCCCTTCAAGATCCTTTCTCCGCAATTCAAGGTCCTTTCTCTGCAATCGCCGGGTCGCGAACATGAACTGCTTGGCCTGGCGCGGAGTAGAGCCTGCACGGAGTACCGTGCAAGGGCACACGCCTCCTCTCTCGCCGCCGCAACAGGACACATAGACTCTCATCGTCTCAGTGGCGAGGCGCCCGGCCAGCAGGAATATCGAGTTGGCCAGCGGAGTTCGTCCAGTTGCACGATGCCACTAGCTCATCTGTGAAACCGCGCTACTTGACCCGTGTGCGGCGGCGCTGAATCAGGATGATCAAGACGACGACAAAGAGCACGCCAGCGACAACCTGAATAATCGTGACACTGTTCATAACAATTCCCCTTTCTCTCAACTGCCTGCTTCATATGTTCCCAATCGGACTAGGACGCGGGCGACGCCCAGCGCCAAAACGGCGAGGTCCCCATGCAGCAGGGCTGCGGAGCCGGCCGGCGGAGTTCGCGCAATTCCACTGCGCCGCCCGGTCTTCCCGCGCAATCCGTGCTACTTGACCCGTGTGCGGCGCCGCTGAATCAAAACGATCAAGACGGCGACAAAAAGCACGCCGCAGACAATCCGGATAATCATGGTACTGTCCATATAGATTCCTCCTTCCTTCAATTGCCAAACGACGATTTGAACGATTCGATGATCATGATGACCGCAGGACCCATAACAACCACGAAAAGCGCGGGAAAGATGAAAAGAACAAGCGGGAAGATCAGCTTGATGGTGCTCTTCGCCGCCATCTCCTCCACATGCTGCACACGCTGGGTCCTGAGGGTGTCGGAATGAACGCGTAATGTCTTGGCGATGCTGGTTCCAAACTGTTCCGATTGAACCAGCATGGAGACGAGATTGCGCACAGCATCCACGCCGGTGCGGTCCGCCCAATGTTTCCAGGTATCGGCACGAGGCCGTCCGGCGCGTTGCTCCAGCACGACGATGGTCAATTCATCGCTCAACTCCGGCTGCGCTTTGCTCAATTCCTGCGCGGTGCGTGCCGTCCCCTGGTCCAGGCTCAGTCCGGCCTCGATGCAGATGACAAGAAGATCAAGCGCGTCTGGAAGGCCGCGCCGAATACGGCGTTGGCGGACGGTAATCCGCCGCCCCAGCCAGAAATCCGGCGCCAGGAATCCAAAACCCAGGGCTGCGATATACACGAAAAACCCGCCAATGTTCCCGAGTCCGCTGACCCCAGCCACAACGCAGAGCAGCAGGGGAACCAATACCTTGGAGCCATAGAATATCTTGATCGCAGTGTCCCGGCGATAGCCGGCGCGGATGAGGCGCTGCTTGACCACGGAGACTTCCGCCTGGCTTTTCGGCAGGATATTCTCGAAGTGTTCCACCACGCCGCTAATGGAAAGCCCTGTCTGTTGGATGGTGCTCAACAGGGTCCGCTGCTGCTTGGCCTGCGGGTTGATCACCTCGGAGATCCGCTGAAGCATCGCTTCGCGATAGAACAGCAGCAGTCCACCGCTCGCGATCAACAGAAAAACGACAACAAAAGCAGAAATCGCAAATCCCATAAGTCCCCTTCAAATATCTATGTTGACAATTTTGCGAATGATCAAACCGCCAATCACGATCATGATGCTAGCTATCCAGAGGAGCTTGATGCCGATCGGATTCGTCCACAAAATGCTCATCATTGTGGGGTTGACGAAGTATAGAGCGACTCCCAGTACGATAGGGAGAAGGGTGAGGACCCACCCTGTCAAGCGCCCCTGAGCTGTGTGGACCCCGACCTGCCGCTTCAGCCGGAACCGCTCCCGAATTACATGAGCGGTCTTGTCGAGCACCTCGGCAAGGTTTCCTCCGCTCTCTTTTTGGATCATGATCGCGGTTGAGACAATTCTGAGATCTTGCAGCGGAACGCGGTTGATCATGTTGTCGATAGCCGTCTTCAGTTCAAGGCCGTAGTTCTGCTCCTCGAAACATGCCTTGAATTCGGGGCCGACCGGGTCGCTGCACTCACGAGCCACTAAACCCATTGCGGCGATGAGACTATGCCCGGCGCGGAGGGCGCTTACCATCAGATCGAGCGCTTCCGGCAACCCCTCCTGAAACTTGTTGAAGCGTTTACTTCGCTTATGGAGCGCCCAGCCCAAAGGCGCGAAGCCCAGCAGCAACCCGGCAATAAGAGCCAGGAGTATGGATCTGCCGAAGTACCAGTAAACCAGATAGGCCGAGAATATAAAGCCGACCGCGGACATGGCAAGCATGCCTCCCGCGGTCCACTTGAGATTTGCCTGACTCAGCAGGTTGTGCAGCAGCGGCCCCAGTTGGAGCTTCCGCAGCCTTAGATTGAGCCAGGGGATGGCGCTGAACGAATCGCTCTTGCGAAGATTGAGGATTTGATCGCGCGCTTCCGCGCTTTCGGTGGCCAGGGCCGAGTCCAGCGAAGCGAGAACATGTTTGGCCTGCTCAGCGGCGCCAGCCCCGCTGGCGACCATCAGAAGAGCGACGAACGCGAACACGCCCAGGAATACCACAATCATGATCGGTCCCATATCTATTGATCCCCCTTCCCCTTTCTACTCAGTTGACCGGCGTCTCGCGCTCGAACAGGCTCGGCGGCAGAATGATGCCGGAGACGCGGAGCCGATCAAGGAACCTGGGACGAATATGGGTCGGCAGGAATACGCCGATCACCTTGCCATCAGGTCCAATCCCCTTTTTGTTGAATGAGAATATCTCCTGCATGCTGATTACGTTCTCTTCCATGCCGGTGATCTCGGAGATACTGGTTACTTTGCGTGTGCCATCGCTCATGCGGGAAGCCTGGACGACGATGGTGATGGCTGATGTTATCTGCTGGCGAACGGATTTTTCAGGTATGTTCATATTGCCCATCTGGACCATGGATTCGAGCCTGGCGATGGCATCGCGAGGAGTGTTGGCGTGAATTGTGGTCATCGAACCTTCATGGCCGGTATTCATCGCCTGCAGCATGTCGAAGGCTTCCTCTCCGCGAACCTCGCCGATGATGATGCGGTCGGGACGCATGCGGAGGGCGTTGATCAGCAGTTGGCGCTGGCGGATCGCTCCCTGTCCTTCAATGTTGGGCGGACGAGTTTCGAGACGCACAATGTTTTCCTGGGCGAGACGGAGTTCGGCCGCATCTTCAATGGTGACCAGGCGCTCGCTGTTCGGGATGTACTGGGACAGGATATTCAGAAGCGTGGTCTTACCAGCGCCTGTGCCGCCGGAGATGAGGATGCTGATCTTGGCTTTCACCGCGGAAGCGAGCACTTCCATCATCTCCGCGGAAATGCTCTTCAGCTGTACCAGCTGGTTGGCGGCAATGGGGCCTGTCCCGAAGCGGCGGATGGACAAGGAAGGACCGTCGAGCGCCAGTGGCGGAATGATGGCATTCACGCGGGAACCGTCAGGCAGGCGAGCATCCACCATCGGCGAGGACTCATCCACTCTGCGGCCCACGCGCGACACAATGCGGTCGATGATCTGCAGCAGATGGCGATCGTCGCGAAAAGCCGTACTGACCTTCTGAAGAAGTCCGCCCTTCTCAATGAAAACATGATCCTTGTCATTGACCAGGATGTCTGAAATCTTCGGATCCCGGAGCAGGGGTTCCAGCGGACCAAGACCAAAGACTTCGTCCAGCAGGTCAGCCTGGATCTTTTCCTGCTCGTCGAAGTTCAGGGGCACCCGCTGGTCGGCGATGATCTCTTTGACAATGCCGGACACTGCGTGGCGTGCCTGGCTGGAATTGACGCGCGACAATTTCTCCAGATCCAGCTTGGAGATCAGGGTCCGGTGTATTTCCGCTTTGTATTTCTCCAGATTCAGTAATTCCACATTCTGCCTTCCGTCGGGAGATTATCCTCGTCCGCGGCCATCGTTTTGAAAAGCAGCCCCTTTCACAAAAAAGCGGGAAGGAGGCAGAAAGTTCGTCATCCACCCAAGGCGAAAATCACATTCACCGTGGTCTCCACTTCCACGGGCTCGTTGTTGAGCAGGTAGGGCCTGTAGCGCCAGGTCTTCACGGCATCGAGAGCGGCCTGGCGCAACATGGCCGGCCCACTCACTACGTTGACATTTGCGATCGTCCCCGCCTTGGAAATGGTGGCATGCAAAACCACCGTGCCGGCTACGCGCGCAGTACGGGCGAGGGGCGGATAAACAGGCGAAGTTTTCGCAATCACCCTGCCCGCCATGACGCCGCCGGAAACGTTGAGCGCCTTGGAAACCTCCGCCGTCACCCTAGGCCCGGTCTTTCCACTGAATACGCTGCCAACCGCGCCGCCCGAATTGCCGCTCAGGCCTTCCATGCCGGTCGCGCCAAAGCCCGATGAGGGCGGCGCGTCCTTCTCGGACATCGTCTTAATATCGTGCGAAATCCGCGTGGGCGCATTCAGCTGATTGTTCATCATCTCCGACTGCACGCGAGGCGTGGGTACTGCCTCCGGCGTCTCCGTCAGCGGCGTCGGCGCCGGCTTCGGCTTGGTCGTCGGCGTCAGCGACGTCGTCTGCGTCGGCGTCAGCGACGTCGTCGTCGGCTGCGGCACTACCGACTGCCCCTGCTTGGCCAGCTTGGGCAGCAACTTAAAATAGCCCAGCGGGATGAGGATGAGCAGAACCGCACCGATGGAGACAAACGTCACCATCATCTTATTCTTGCTCTTGCCCTCGCTCTTGCCCTCGCTCCTGCCCTCGATCTTGCCCTCGCTCTTGCCCTCGATCCTGCCCTCGACCCTGCGTTTCTGACCTTCCACAACATGCGACACGGTGGCTTGCGCCGTCGCAGGCTTCGTAGGCTTCGTAGGCTTCGTAGGCGGCTTCGGGACAGCATCGAAGTCGTCGAAGTTGTCAGGTAGTGTCTCGGGATGTTCTCCACTATCCCACGCACCGAAATCCGCGGGGAGTGTCGCGGGTTGCTTCCCCTCTATTTTTACTGTAGGTGCCATTGGCCATCGGCTCCTTTCACATACGTAGCGCCTTTGTAAGCGCGCGTTTCAGGTTCGCCCTGCTGGTTGGGGGTTTTGCCGCTTTGTGGGGTCTTGCTCTCGATCCTGCTCTTCTGACCTCTCTTATTGTCGCCATCGGTCTGAAACGGCTGAAATAGATCTTCAGCATCCGCATCGACCGCTGCCAGCGTGACCGAAGCGAGGTTGGGCAACTCATCCACCACAAGCGACACAGTGGCTTGCGCCGTCGTGTAGTCCGCGGTGTCCGTCGGATTGAAGGTAGCCGAGAGCGTCTGCGTTCCCGCTGTAAGCACGGTGCCTGCGGCGGGAGTGTAGGCGAATGTTCCCGGAACCGATGCCCTGGCATTGAGCTGAGCGGCGCTGAGCGCGGAGCCGTAGGCAATCGGATCGGGCGTCAGCCATGTGATGGTCGGCGTCGCCTTGGTGACAGTGAGCGACACGGCGGCCTCCGCCGTGGTGTACTTCGTGGTGTCCGTCGGAGTGAAGGTTGCCGAGAGCATTTGTGTTCCCGCTGTAAGCACGTCGCCTGCGGCGGGAGTGTAGGCGAACGTTCCCGGAATCGATGCCGTGACATTGAGCTGCGCGGCGCTGAGCGCTGTGCCGTAGGAAATGTCATGGGGTGTCGGCCACGTGATGGTTGGCGTCGCCTTGGTGACAGTGAGCGACACGGTGCCCTGCGCCGTGGGGAGGTTGGAGTCCGCTGGAGTAAAGGTTACCGAGAGCGTATGCGTTCCCGCCGCGAGCACATCGCCTGCGGCGGGCGTGTAGGCGAACGTTCCCGGAACCGGCGCTGTGGCATTGAGCTGAGCGGCGCTGAGCGCGGAGCCGTAGGAAATGTCATGGGGTGTCGGCCACGCGATAATGGTTGGCGTCGCCTTGGTGACAGTGAGCGACACGGCGGCCTGCGCCGTGGTGCAGTCCGCGGCGTCCGTCGGAGTGAAGGTTGCCGTAAGCGTCTGTGTTCCCGCTGTAAGCACGGCGCCTGCGGCGGGAGTGTAGGCGAATCTTCCCTCAACCGATGCCCTGGCATTGAGCTGAGTGGCGCTGAGCGCGGTGCCGTAGGCAATCGGATCGGGCGTCGGCCATGTAATGGTCGGCGTCGCCTTGGTGACAGTGAGCGACACGGCGGCCTGTGCCGTGGTGTGGTTCGTGGCGTCCGCCGGAGTGAAGGTTACCGAGGGCGTATGCGTTCCCGCCGCGAGCACGGCGCCTGCGGCGGGAATGTAGACGAATCTTCCCTCAACCGATGCCGTGGCATTGAGCTGAGCGTCGCTGAGCGCAGTGCCGTAGGCAATCGGAGCGGGCGTCGGCCATGTGATGGCCGGCGCCGACTTGGTGACAGTGAGCTGCGCTTCGGCTTCCGCCGGGGTGTAGTTCGTGGCGACCGCCGGAGTGAAGGTTGCCGAGAGCGTCTGGATCCCTGCTGTAAGCACGGTGCCTGCGGCGGGAGTGTAGGCGAATGTTCCCGGAACCGATGCCCTGGCATTGAGCTGCGTGGCGCTGAGCGCGGTGCCGTAAGGAATCGAAAAGGGCTTCGGCCATGTGACGGTCGGCGTCGCCTTGGTGACAGCGAGCGACGCGTCGGCCTGTGCCGTGGTGTACTTCGTAGTGTCCGCCGGAGTGAAGATTACCCAGAGCGTATGCGTTCCCGCCGGGAACACGTACCCTACGGCAGGAGCGTAGACGAATTTTCCCTCAACCGATGCCGTGGCATTGAGCTGAGTGTCGCTGAGCGCGGTGCCGTAGGTAATCGGATCGGGCGTCGACCATGCGATGGTCGGCGTCTCCTGAGTCACGACATGGGTCTCAGTTGCCTGCTGGTGCCATTGGCCGTCCGCTCCCTTTACATAGGTAACGCCTTTGTAAATGCGCGTTGCAGGTTCGCTCTGCCGATTGGGGGTGCTGCCGCTTGGCAATGCCTCCTGCTTCGTGTCCGCGCGGTCAGCGCGGTCTGCGGTCTCCGTTGGCGTGGATGTACTTAAGAACGTCCGCGGTCCAGACGAAGGCACCGTGCCCGCGGGAGGAGTATGGACCAACGGTTCCGGGGTGTTCGCCCTGGCGTCAGGTTGAGTCGCGCCTAGCGTGGCGCCGCCGTGAACCGGTCCAGGTGTCGATCGTGGTGTAATGCTCAGCGGCTCCTCGGCGGCGGCGCTCTTCCTGCCAAGACTTCTAAAACTGAAACCTTTCTTTTTTCCCTGGGGTACGGGCTGCCCGGTAACGGAGCCGGCCATCTCCCGGATCAGCCGTGAAATGGGCGAATCTTCCAGCACCAGCGGGGTAGCGGTGTTCTGCATCTGCCGCACAGCGTCATAATCGTTGGGAATTTTCCACTGCGCCGGCCTGGTGAGAGCCTTCGTAATATGTTCGTCATCCACTCCCAGGGCGCGAAGCTGATATCGGTTGATCACGATTTCGAGTTTGGGGTCGCCCGCGCTGAAGAACTGGCTGATCAGGCGATTTGAGTTGCGCAGTTCGGGGATGCCGGCCTGTGTTACCAGGTAGATCGTCTTCGCTTCTTTGAAGAGAGCCGTACCCATTAAATCAAGCCTCGATCCCATATCGATCACCACGTTATCGAAGTCCTGGCGCGCAACTGTCAGCAGCCTGTCGATGGACTCATCGGAGGCCTGGTACTGCGGCAATTTACCCGGAGCCGCGAGCACGTATAGCCCCGAACTATGCTTGATCAGAAGCTTGGAGAGAAAACTCGAATCCAGCCGGCCGGACTCCTGAAGAGCGTTGACTGTCGAGTATTCCGCGACCAGCCCGAGGTTGAGCGCGGCGTCTCCCAGCGGCAGATCGAGATCGAGCAACAGGGTGCTTTGGGAAGGGTCCTGAGCCAGCGCTACCGCAAAATTGCAGGCGATGGTGGTGACACCGGCGCCGCCCTTGGCGCCGAAAAATACGAGCAACCTGCCGCCTGCCTTCTTCAGGGGGTGATTTGCCGGACGGCGGGCCGCTGCCCGAACCATGGCCTCGGCCATGGTGTTTAGGGCGAAGGGCTGAGTCAGAAACTCGCGAGCGCCCGCTCGCATGCAGCGTACCAGCAGGTCCGGATCGGCCTTCGCCGAATAGACCATCACGGTCGCTACGCCGTTGGCGCCGATGCTCTCCACCAGTTCAAGGGCGTATTCGGGATTGCTGTCCAGATCGATGACGATAACGTCGTAACGCTGCTCGAGCAACCTTGGCACATCGTCCAGGCCGGGCGGGTAGGATGCGAATTCCCGGACATCGCCCCCTTGCTGGCATTCGGCAAAAGCCTTCGCTACCGCGTTGCGGAGACTTTCGTCAGGGCCGATCACCGCAATCGATAGACGAGCGGCGCCAAAGGAGTCGGGAAATTGGGCATCGAGATATTGGGAAGAGTCTGTATTCACGGAATTGGTCCTCCCTGCTGCATGGAACTGGCCTTGCGGGTTAACCTGAGATTGATAATTCATCATAGTCCTCGTTCCGGTCGTCAATGAGAAAAAAAAGAATCGGCGTTCCAAATTCACGCCATTGGTCTGAATTTACTGGTGGTCCCATTGGCCGTCTTCCAGACGATCATAGTCCCTGTTCCGGCCTCAATGAGAAAAAAAGGAAATCAGTGTTCCAATGGCGATGGCCGGAGCGTAGGGCATTTTGCGTTTCAGGGGATTGGTCAAAACCAGATCCGGATCGCGTTGCAATCCGCGCTCCTTCCAACCGAATACCAGATCGCCCGCGCCCGTAAACAGTTCCTTGAAAAATCCGCCAAAGGCGGCCCAGCACAGAACCATGATTCCCCCGGCCATGCCGGCGATGACCAATGCGATCAACAATTGACCCGGGCCAATCCAGGCCCCGATCGCGGCACACAGCTTCACGTCCCCTGCCCCCATGCCGCCCATCCAGAACAAAAAACCGTAGATCAGGATGCCAAGTCCCAGACCGGCCAAGCTTTGGCCGATGCCGTGCCAGCCCAAGCCACGACCGATGCCGGGCCAGTTCTGACGCCAAGGGGAAACCGCAATTCCCGCCAGAAGGAAAGGAAGCACCAGCCAGTTTGGGATGCGGCGGCTGCGCAGATCCGTGAAGGTCGCCACGGCTAGTACGATGAGCGTTGGCCACCAGGCGAACGAGTGCATACCCATGCTCCTTCCCCCCTAGAATTTAGGGGACTCGATCTTTATAGCAATTGTCAGACCAAATCGCCGGAGGCCCCAAACTGCCTCAATTTGGGCAGTTTACGGCGTGCTGTCCCCGTCCGGTGTACACGGATGTTTACGGGCGGTTTCCCGGAGTGAAGCAGGGCGTATACACCCTCCAGGGGCCGCCAGCGCGGGGCGTGGGAGGTGCAGCGTCGGATTCGCTAAAGAAATAACCGGGCCGGTGGCGGTGATGGACGCAAGGGGCGAATCAACTGATTGCCAGGGTGAGGTTTACGGATCGATGCCGTAGAGATCGCGGCTTCGAGACGCAAAGCAATAGACGGCAACCCTGAGAGCCAGAAGAGGCAACGCCAGCTTTTTGCCTAGAGCCTCGCCTATATTTCGCAATTGACGTGCCAATTGGCGCCATCGACCGCATGAAAACCGGCGCGAATCCACGAAGAATCCAAATTGCTAGTAACTAAAGAAACGTTACCTTAGTAATAGTAGCGGTGCGCAAGAGTTGTATTGACACAGATATAAAACTGTTCGGCCAATTGGGATCGTACTGCGGTTCCTGCCAGTTGCATTCTTCGTAAACTAATGCAAATGAATACGTTAACTTCTAATCATGCCGAATCGGCCTGTGCTGAATTGGACTGCTTTCGGGAGATCTCACTACCCCATCCACTTCCCTCCTCTGTCCCAGGCGTTTGCTTTCTCAGTTCTTTGAAGTTTTGTTACCAAGGTGGCATTGACGTGGCTCCAACCCGGTCACTACCATTATTTGCACGGATCAAAAAGCATTTAGGCGAGCATTTACGTTGCGCTTTAAGGCTTGTTCCCAACCGGGGGACGCCGTGTAGTGGGCTTCGCCAGGCGATGTTCGGTCGCCAAGCGAGGTTTGTTACCCGCCGCCACCTCAAATGTGCTACCAACGTTGCACTTGACTGGCACGAAACAGGCATTGTGAGCGATGTATCGGATTCTTGATGATGAGGATGTTGACAAGTTTCCGCTTCGCCCTTGAGGCGGCGTGGTTACGGAAAGTGAGAGAGGCCGCCCAATCATGATTAAAGTCGGATTGTATTCGGAAGATCGCGCGCTGCACCCTCTTCTTTCTTCTGTCCTCGGGAAGGAATTCCAGGTTCTGTCGGAGTCGGATGAGGAAGGGATGAGCAACCTTGTGTCGGCCGGGGGCTGCGATGTCGTGATTCTTGAGTTGAATTCGAATCATGATTCGTTGCAGGAGCGCCTTGAGTTTTCCCGGCGCTTGATCGCATCGAATGTGCCCTCGGTGGTCATGGCCGATGATGGCCTGCGCTCGACCGCTTTCGAACTCGTTAAGACGGGAGCCTTCGGATACTGCCGCAGACCGCCCTCCATTCGCGATCTCAAGACCATGCTCATCCGGGCGTTCGAGAACTCCTTGCTGAAGCAACAACTTCAGGGTGTGCAGCATCAACTCGAGGAGCCAGCCAGTTGCGACCAGTTGATCGGCTCTAGCTCACTCATGCAGCGGGTCTATCAGCTCGTCCGCCGCGTAACCAATCTCAATGCCACGGTGCTCATCACCGGCGAAAGTGGCACCGGCAAAGAATTGATCGCCCGCGCCATTCACAATCTGGGTTCCCGCTCCGACCGTCCGTTCGTGGCTGTTTCCTGCGGCGCCATCCCTGAAACTCTGATCGAGGCCGAACTGTTCGGGCATGAAAAGGGCGCATTCACCGGCACGGTAGGGATGCGTGAAGGCTATTTCGAGAAGGCCGGCGACGGCACGCTTTTCCTCGATGAGATCGGGGACCTGAGCCTGTTTACGCAGGTCAAGCTCCTGCGCGCGCTGCAGCAGATGGAATTCAGCCGTCTGGGCAGCAACCGGCTCATCCCCTTGAGGGCACGCCTGATCTTCGCCACTCACCAGGACCTGGCCAAATTGGTGGCCGAAGGAAAATTCCGCCAGGATCTCTTCTACCGCATTAACGTCATGCAGATTGAAACACCGGCGCTCCAGGAGCATCCGGAAGACATCCCTGCGATTGCGATGCATTTTCTGCGGCACTACTCGAAGGTCTTTCAAAAGCCGATGGAGGATATTGAGCCGGACGCGCTGGCCCTGCTCCAGAGTTACCCCTGGCCCGGCAATGTGCGCGAACTGGAAAACGCGATGCAGAGGGCCATTATCCTCGCCACCGGACAGAGCATCCGTGCGGAAGATGTGACTCTGAACGCCCCGGACGACGATGTTGCCGACGCCGGCGATATTGTTGACATCGGCGATTACAATCCCGCAGGCTCTTTTGAACGGCAGCTTCGCGACTATAAGATCAAACTGGCCGTTGCAGCCGTTCGTGAGCACAATGGGAATAAGACGCTGGCTGCCCGCAGCCTATGCATCTCCCGGGCCTATTTGCATCGCTTGATCAGGCTTACCGAACCCGACCCGCTTTTCGTCGAGCAGGACCTCCGGCAGTCGGTGACTGCCTGAGCACAGCATCCCTGGGTGCCGGGAACAAGGCTATTCTGTGCCCATTCGAATTCTACGAAGGATCTTCTCGTTCCCGGTAATGCTGGCCAGCGTTCTGGTCGTGCTCGCTGTGCTGACGGTACGGTCGCGTTTCGACGACCCGGATCTGTGGTGGCACCTCAAGACAGGTGAGATCATCTGGATGACCCATGCCATTCCTCTTGCAGATCTCTTTTCCTATACAAGCAACCACCAGGCCTTGATACCGCAGGAATGGCTCGCGCAGGTAGCCATTTACGGCGCCTGCAAATGGGGCGGCCTTTCTGGCCTGATGCTCTGGTTATGCCTCTTCACCGGAGCTCTTCTCGTCGCCGGGTATGGTCTTTGTTCGCTTTACTCGGGAAATGCCAAAGTGGCTTTCGTGGGGGCCATGGCCATTTGGTTCTTTGCCACCATCGGCTTTGCGATTCGGCCGCAGATGATTGCCTACCTCTTGTTGATCGCGGAACTCGTGCTGATCCGCCTCGGACGCACTCGCAATCCCCGCTGGTTTTTCTGGCTGCCGATACTGTTCGCAGTCTGGATTAACTGCCACGGGTCTTTCATTCTCGGGATTGCCCTGGCGGGAGTCTTTCTTTTCACTTCCCTTTTCAGCTTTCAGATGGGTTCCCTGGTATCGCAACGCTGGGATCCGCGCTGCCGCGGGATGTTTATGCTGGCGATGATCCTCTCGGTTGCGGCGTTGTTCCTCAATCCGGTCGGCATCAAGCAAATCCTCTACCCCTTCGACACCATGCTGAATATGCATATCCTTCTCGGCAACGTGGAGGAGTGGGCGCCGCTGCAGTTGAGTGACGCGCGCGGAGTTGGACTGTTGGTCGTTCTTCTATGCTGCTTTCTACTGGTGGTCGTGCGTCGAACCGAGTTGTTTTGGGATGAGTTGCTTCTCCTGGCGCTTGGCACATGGCTGGCTGCCAGCCATCTGCGCATGCTGGCTGTCTTCGGCATATTGGCCGCGCCTGTTCTGTCGCGTCAGCTCTCAACTTCGTGGGACGGTTACAAGGCCGAAGAGGATCGCATCTGGCCAAATGCGGCGTTCATTGGACTTTCGATGCTGGTAGCGCTCTTGGCCTTTCCGAGCCGGCAAAACCTGGAAAAACAGGTCGAGGATCAAAGCCCTGTTAAGGCGGTGGAATTCATCAAAGCCAATCATCTTTCCGGGCCCATGTTGAACGACTATTCATTTGGAGGCTACCTAATCTGGGCGGCGCCGGAATACCCGGTCATGATGGACGGTCGAACCGACGTTTACGAATGGTCGGGTTTCCTCGGCGAATTCGGAAACTGGGCGATGCTGCAGAGCGACCCGAATGCGCTCCTTCAGAAGTACAGGATCAATTTTTGCCTCTTGGCCCGCCAATCCCCCATGGCTCGCGTCTTGCCGCTCTTGCATGAGTGGAAGATCGTCTATTCTGACAACAACTCCGTGATACTGATGCGAACTGCGCCCGGAAGCCGGGCAGAAGAATAGAAGAAGAGTCGTCGATCCGGCGCGGTCGTCCGGCATTCTCCGTTGGGCGTGCTTCCCTCTCCTTTGCGCGTTCTAAGTGTGCACGTTGTATGCAGGCGGTCCGGCAATGACCAAACCGCTCTTCTGCCGTCCGTGGATGTACCAGCAAAACCAGTTCGTTTCATGGATTTGCTTGTCCCCAGGCGCAATCAAATCCCGGTAGATAAGCTTTCCGTATATAAAGACCTTTTCCTGCCAGTTTTCCACGCGCTTCAGTTCTGCCTCGGATTCGCAAATCCCTTTCAGATCATCCCGGTTGAATGGCTTGATGGCCGTGGATTCACCCGGAAGCAGAATGATGGGAACAAGCGGGGCTTTCGGTTCCCTGTCCTCATACTGAGGGGTATTGGGGAGCTGGACTTCATCGATTGCAATCATGATCTGCTCCAGAGTGCCGACGATTAGGGCAGGGGAACGGCCACGGTTCGTGGCCATAACGGTGAAACTGTTCTCAGTGTTCAGGGCTGGCTCGACCGTAATCACGAGCCAGGGCCTTTCTGAATCGATGATGGCTTGAGCATGCAACAATGCGGCCTGAGCGCTATTGGAGGCTGTTTCCGCGGCGGCTTCTGCGAAGCGTGTCTGGCGGTCGATCTTTTTCAGCGTGGAGACGGCCAGCATGATGCCGACGTATCCCACAACGGCCAGCAGCAGGTTTGCCCCCCATGCGATTCGATCGCGCAAGAGCCAGGGTTGCGGCGTTGGAGCCGGAAGAGTAACGACGACGTGAGGCTGCTGCGTGTCGCAGGGAAAACCATTGCAATCGCCTTTGGCGGCTGGGTTGCCTGTGCTTTGCGGGGCGGCATTGGAAGGAGTCAAAGAGGGCGGAGTCTGCCGATCGGCGCCGGCATGACCGGCTGCCTGCCCGGAAACTGGCACGGGCGCCTGCGTCATAGCCAACAGTACCGCGACCATCGCCAAACTTTTGATGATCATGGCGCAAATGTACCACACGAGACTCTCGAATCTGAATGGCCGCCCGTGAGTTCCTGGCGTCACAAGGGCCGTACGTTGACAAGGCGCTATGAGAACGCACAATCCGTGGAATTCCGGGCTACAACGGAACCAGCATTGATGTACCACGAAAGTAACATTGCCAAGTGGTTTTTCCTCAACCGGGGTCCCCAGCCCGCCGCGGCGGGGTCTTCGTCGCAGGGGTGGAAGCAAAAGCCACCCAGAAAACTCTCTGCAATGACACGTTTACTCTGGTTCCGCTCTAATTGCGCCCATGGGTAACTGTCCCTCTCGTCGCCGTCCCCGCCAGGCCCATTGGGATGTAGGGCGGGGACGACAGCGCTCCAACCCGCGACCTCCGTCGTGACAGAATGGTAAGTATCGTAACCAATTGTTTCTAAAGTTCTTAATGACGAGGCGGAGGTTATGCGATGAGCCGCGTCTCAAAGAATTCTAATGTCGGCTTCCCTGCTGCCGATAACCCTACTGAGCAGTTTTTGATTTGTTTTATAATAGGTTCACACAGTTGAACAATCGCGGTAGCCCGCGGGAGTGTTGCACGCAGCTTGGAGAAGAAGTTTCGTCATGTCAGCCTCTATCCAGATTCCCGATGCACTTAGCGCCAGCGTCTTGTCCATCGCGATCGTCGGCCCGGAAGACCGGCGCCGCAAGACGGTAGCCGGCGAGATTGCCGGCTGCCAGGCTGGCGCGATCCAGGAGTTTTCTTCCTACCCTCACGGCCACGATTATTTGCAGAAGATGCTGGAGCAGAATTACGACGTCGTCCTCATTGACCTGGACAGTGACCCGGAATGCGCCCTCGATCTGGTGGGGAGCATCTGTGCCCATGACTCGGCAACCGTGATCGTCTATTCGGCTCATGCCGCTCCGGAACTGCTGATCCGCTGCATGCAAGCGGGCGCTCGCGAGTTTCTCACTCTGCCCTGCGCTCCCGGCGCCATGGCCGAAGCTCTGGTGCGGGTTTCGGTCCGCCGTCCGGCAACGATCCCCTCCAGGAAAGCAACCGGCAGGTTGTTCGTGTTTCTCGGCGCCAAGGGCGGCTCCGGCGTCACCACCGTCGCCTGCAATTTCGCCGTATCGCTGGCCCATGACCTCGCCCAGAACACCCTCTTGATCGATCTCAATCTCCCCCTTGGAGACGCGGCCCTCAACCTCGGGATCACCTCTGAATACTCGACTGTCAACGCTCTTGAGGATACTGCCCGCCTCGACTCGAATTTCCTCTCCGGACTGCTCGTCAGGCATAGTTCGGGGTTGTGGGTACTCGCGGCCCCAGGCAAATTCCTCCTCGTCGAGGCCTCGCACGAAGCCATTGACAAGCTGCTGGCCGTCGCCCGCAAGGACTTCGATAACGTGGTAGTCGATGCGGGATCCAGGCTTGATCCAACCGGCACGGCTCTCCTCAACCAGGCTTCCACCATCTATCTGGTCACGCAGGTCAGCATTCCCGAACTGCGCAATGCAAATCGCCTGATAGGCCAGTACTTCACCACAGGTGGCCCCAACCTCGAAATCGTGCTCAACCGGTATAAGCCAGGCTCTATGGGAATCAATGATGAGCAAGTTGCGAAGGCGCTCTCCAGGCCCGTCCAGTGGAAGATTCCCAACGATTACGCCACGGTCCGGCAGATGCAGGACACTGCTACCCCGCTCGCGCTCCAGGACTCGCCCATTTCACTCATGATCCGTAAAATGGCCGGCACAGCTTGCGGCCTGAGCGTATACCCGGAAAAGAAAAAAGGCTTCAGCTTCTTCCGATGAGCGCTCTGCTCGTCTGGGTTCGGTACTGGTCGATCGGTGCAAGTCCAGGCTGTCGGTGCATACTTCCGGATTGCCCGTTAAAACCAGGGTCGAGCACGCCTTGGAAATAAGAGCTCCGCATCGCATCTCGCTGCTGGAGTGGCTGGCGCTCCAGTTGAGCCGGCCAGGCCTGCTCAGCTTCGCCTTTGCCACGCCCGGCGAAAGCACAGCATGCTGGGTAAAGCTGCCGGTGGCCAGAGGGGTAAGCTCAATCTGCGCGGAGTTCAGCGTATAGCCGTCGGTCGCGTTGAGCATGGGATTAGCCGTAACCTCAACGGATTCGGAGGCCTTCCCAAGCTTCAATGTAACGTTGATGGTGGTCGCGCGAGTTTCCTGGACTGCGATCCCGGGAATTTCCGCGGTATCGAAAACCCTCATGGCCAACCTTGCATCCCCTCACCCGGCCCACCCGCGCAAAGCCCCAGAATCGCCTCGCCAAACTTCTCCACCTTGGCCGGCCCAATGCCATCGATCGCCAGCAACTCCTTCGGACTCCGCGGCCGCGTCTGCGCCAGCGCCGTCACCGTCCGGTCGTGCATCACCACATACGCCGGAACCCTCAGCCGTTTCGCCTCCGCCCCACGCCACTCCCTGATCCGCGCCGCCAGCGCCTCACCCTCCGCCGGCAGCCGCGCCGCCGCCGCAGTCTCCGCCTTCGCCGTCCCAGCCTTACCCGCCCCGGCCAATCCCGGCTTCGTTGCCTCCTTGCCCGCAGCCGCCTTCCCCTTCTTCGCCCGCCCCGCAGCCTCAACCCGCCCGCTAAACTCCTCCACAATCCCGTCGCTGATCAGCAGCTCCACCGGGTTCCCCGCCCGCATCTCCCGTCCCGCATCCGTCAGCCGCACCTTGCGGAACCGCCTGACCTCCCCATCCTTCTCGTACTCCGCCTCTTCCATCTCGATCAGCCCCGCCTGCGCCATCGCCCCCAGCAGCCCATCGAACTCGCCCCGGCTCATCCTCGCCGCCCCGCCGAGACTCCGTTGCAGCGTCCCCGCCGCCTTGTAAGCCACCCCGCGCAGCTCCTCCACAATCGCCCGCGCCAGCTCCCGCTCCGCCGCCGCCGCCCGCCGAAACAGCCGCAGCACCGCCCCCGCCGGATCGCACACATCGCAAACCCCGCACGGCCGGCTCGCATCCTCCACATCCCCAAAGTGCCGCACCAGCGCCGCCATCCGGCACTCGTTCTGTGTGGTAAACCGCAGCACCTTCTCAAACTGTTCCGCCCGGTACTGCGCCTGCACCGCATACGTCTTCTTCCAGCCCGTCCCGCCCACCGTTACTCGCCGCGGCGAGCCAAAGTCCATTCGCGCCCCGCCGTGGATCTCCAGCTTCTCCAGCGCCTTGTCGAACTCCTCCTCGCCCAGTCGCGATCCCACCCGCAACTCCTCCACGGGCTGCGCCTCCTCCCTCAGCGCCTTGAACACCTCCATCAGTTGCCCAACCGGCGGATAATCCCGATTCAAAAAGAAGTCGTGCGTCCTCTGGTCGGCATAGCTGTGCATCAGATAGGTCCGGCTCATCCCGCCGTCCCGCCCCGCCCGCCCAATCTCCTGGTAATAGCCCTCCAGCGTCGCCGGCAGCCCCGCATGGATCACCGTCCGTATATCCGCCTTGTCGATCCCCATCCCAAACGCGATCGTCGCCACCACCACCTCCAGCTCGCCCGCCTGGAACCCCGTCTGCACCCGCTCCCGCGTCTCAGCATCCAGCCCCGCGTGGTACGCTGCTGCCGCAATCCGCCGCCCCCACGCCGTATCCGACAACTCTTCCGCCAGCCGTTCGGCATTCTTCCTTGAAGTCGCATACACAATCGCCGGCCGCCGCCCCGGCTCCGCCAGCAGACGCGCAATCGCCCCCGCCCGCTCCGGCACCGGAACCTCCACCACCTCAATGGCCAGGTTTTCCCGCCGAAACCCGTGAATGAACTTCACCGGCTCCACCATCCCCAGTTGCGCCAGAATGTCCGCCTGCACCGTCGGCGTCGCCGTAGCCGTCAGCGCCAACACCGGCGCCGCATCTGCCCCCGCCCGCAGCCCCGGCAGGTATTGCCCCAGCATCCGGTAGTCGGGCCTGAAGTCGTGCCCCCACTGCGAGATGCAATGCGCCTCATCGATCGCAATCAGCGCCAGCTTCCGCTTGGCCAGCATCTGGGCAAACCCCGGCACCCGCAGCCGTTCCGGCGCAATGAACAGGAACTGCAAGCTCCCGTTCAAATAATCCGCGCAAGCCTGACGCGCCACGCCACGCTCCAGCCCCGAATGAATCCGCGCCACCCGCAGTCCCAGCGCAGCCAGCTTCGCCGCCTGGTCCTCCATCAGCGCAATCAGCGGCGAAATCACCAGCGCCGTCCCGCCCCGCGCAATCGCCGGCAACTGGTAGCACAGGCTCTTCCCTGCCCCCGTCGGCATCACCAGCAGCAAGTCCCGCCCCTTGATCGCCGCACGGCAAACCGCCTCCTGCCCCACCCGAAACCGCGCAAACCCGAAGACCGAGCGCAGCAACCCAGCCAGCACATCCGAATTGGAAGGAATCGTCAAAAGAAGAGCGCCTGAGGCGTGAGGAACTGGCACGAAAAATACGAGGTGCTTCTCCCAACTTTACAGGAGTAGCTGCCCGCCAGCGCCCCGCCTGCCAGGCGATTTTTCCCAATTGACTCACCCCCCGCCGTGGACATACTCTTTCTCCAATCCGGGCTCCAAGCATCGAACCGCTAAACGTGAGCTGCTGAAAAGGAGAATCCATGCCCAAGAACATCGCTTTCTTTGCCGACGGAACCTGGGACGAGCCATCCAATAACTCAAATGTCGTCAAGCTGTACTCCGCGGCCTCCAACATCGACGGCGTCCAATTGACCTCCTACGACCCGGGCGTCGGCACGGATGGGGATCCGATCAGCGATCTCCTCGGCGGCGCTTTGGGAGACGGGCTCTTTCGAAAGATCAAGCGGGGCTATATCGACATAGCCGCTCAATATCTCCCCGGCGACCGGATCTTCATCTTCGGCTTCAGCCGCGGAGCCTACACCGCCCGCAGCCTGGCGGGCATGATTGCCGTTGCCGGGCTCCCCACTGTGAACCAGAACGATCCCCAATGCCTCGATATGGCATTCGAGGCCTATCGCAATGTCTCCCAGCGCCAGATGCTCCTCGACACCCTGAACGAAACCTATCAAATGGATAACGCCAAGATTCAGCTGCTTGGGGTCTGGGATACCGTCGGCTCCCTGGGGATTCCCGCCATCTTCGGCGGAATCGATGTTGTCCAATACGGCTTCCTCGATACCGGCCTGCACCCGGACGTCCTGAACGCCGTTCAGGCGCTGTCCATCGATGAACATAGACTCCAGTTCCAACCCACTCTCTGGACCCCTGCCACGGCGCCCGGACAATCCCTCACGCAGGTGTGGTTCTCCGGCGTCCATTGCGACGTGGGCGGTGGCGCATACCCTCCCGATCAAGGTGGATGCGCGCTCTCCAACATCACTCTGCACTGGATGGCAGACTACGCACAGAACTGCGGCCTGCAGTTCAACCCGGGCGCATTTCCGCCCCAGCCCCAGCTTGCCGACGCCCTGGCAACCCTCCATAACTCCCTGACGGGGCTATATCGCCTCTTTCCGCACCCCCGCAACATCATCGCGGGCTCCTCGCTATACGCCAGTGTCCAGCAACGGTGCCAGACTCCAGCCTCGAACTACGCTCCTGAAAACCTCCATATCCTGTCCGGGCAGCTTTCAAGTACCTACAACATTGTTTAGGACGGGAAGGCGGCTGGCCCAGGTCCCGACGCGCCGGCTTGACGGCTTGCCGACCACTGACAACTGATAGCTGAAAGCTGTAAGCTGTAAGCCGTAAGCCGAGGCGCCACTCCGTGAAAAAATCCGTCGTCCGCTCTTCTTTTCCCTTGCCCATCCTCGCCGTGCTCTTCGCCGCCACCGCCCTCTGCGCCTCGAAGGCCGACTTCCTGGCACACTACAAAGGAACCCCCTACCACGACAGCCGCTATCAAAGCGGTGCCCAGGCGATTCCCGGCAAGGTCCTATGCGCCTACTACGACCTGGGCGGCGAAGGCGTCGCTTATCACTACGCCGACGCCAAAAATCACGGCAGCGGCGCACTCAACCCCGCCAACGGAACCTATCTGAACGAGTTCCGCATGAACGAGGGCGTCAGCACCTCCTACACCAAGTTCAACCTCGACCCCAAAGTCGACGACAACCCCTACGACCGGGTCGTGCCCCCCGCAAACCTCCTCTACGTCGGTTGGACCGCCCCCGGCGAGTGGTTCAACGTCACCGTTCAGGTAGCCGAAGCCGGCGAGTACTCGGCCGATCTGCTCTACACCTCCAACCGCGGCGGAACCATCTCCCTCGACGTCAACGGAGAACCCGCCACCGGCCCACTCACCATCGTCTCAACCTTCGATGCCGCCGATCCCCTCCCCTGGCGCCAGTGGCATCATTGGAACGTCGCCCCCGCCATCGCCAAACTCCGCCTTCCCGCCGGCAAAACCGTCCTCACCGTCCACATCCTCACCGAAGGCCAAATGAACCTCGCTGTCTTCGACTTCAGGAAAGCGAACTGAACCAACTCACCGGCCAGCCCATCAACGGCAGCTTTGCCGACTGCCTCGTCGCCACCTGTGCCGGCCTGCCCGAAACCATCGCCCTCTCAGTACTTGCGGAAATTCAGCAGTCCCTTACCGCGGCCACTGCACTGCCACTGCGCCAGGTGCGCGCCACCGCATTGACGATCTCCTGCTGACAGGAACTGTGGACGAGCGTTCAGCAAGAGCAACCGGTCTCCCGGCTTGTCCAGCGCGCCCTCCACTCACGGGAAGACCTCCGCATCCCGCGGAGCGGCGCCGCCGCGATCCTTGTCGGAGACGATTGCGTTCTCCACAGCAATCGGCATGCCCATTCGAACGGCGCCACGAAAGGAAGTTCTGCCGAAAAGCGAAATTTTCGTTATATTAAAGAAGTCAGCTTAGTCCCACACGTGGCCAGGCCTGCTCCGGCATGCCTATTCAGGAAAGACCAGGACGATTTCCCTCACAGGCATCGTCGCGAGGTGGTGTCTTTCGGGCCAGGCAATGCATACTGCACCAAAAAAGCTTCATCGAAGAGGTTGCCATGCATACATCGGACCGCCGTCTCCGCACTCCACAACCGCAGGGCCTCTATCATCCACGGAATGAGCACGATGCCTGCGGCATGGGACTGGTCGCCAGCATTAAGGGCGAAAAAAGCCATGAGATTATCCGCAAGGGCCTCGAGGTGCTCATCAACCTCACCCATCGCGGCGCCTGCGGGTGCGATCCGGAGACCGGTGACGGCGCAGGCATCCTGATTCAGATTCCGCACGCCTTTTTTGCGCGCCAATGCGGCGAACTGGGAATGCAGTTGCCTGCGCCTGGCGCCTACGGTGTGGCCATGTGCTTTCTGCCCGTGGAAAAGCATGTCCGCTTGCAGTGCGAGGGCATCCTTGAGCGCATTGCACAGGAGGAGGGACTGACCGTGCTCGGCTGGCGCGATACGCCGGTCAACGGCGACGCGGTCGGCCGCGAAGCCCGCGCCTCGCAGCCCTACATCGAGCAGTTGTTCGTAAGCCGGCCCCAGGGATTGGATCAGGCCGGGTTGGACGAGGACAGTTTCGAGCGCCTGCTCTACAGGGTCCGCCGCCGCGTCGAGAATGAGATTGCCGCTTCCGAGATCGAAGACAAGGAAATGTTCTACATCCCCTCGTTCTCCTGTCGCACCATCGTCTACAAGGGCCTGATGCTGGCTCCGCAGATTGAAAAGTTCTACTTCGAGCTGGCCAATCCCCTGGTCACAAGCGCCCTCTGCCTGGTGCACCAGCGCTTCTCCACCAATACTTTTCCCAGTTGGAAACTGGCTCACCCCTACCGCTACGTCGCGCACAACGGCGAAATCAACACCATCCGGGGCAACGTCAGTTGGATGAACGCCCGCCAGTCGATCCTGGAGAGCCCGCTTTACGACGGCCAGATTGACAAGCTGTATCCGGTCATCACCCCCGGCGGCAGCGACTCGGCTTCCATCGACAACGCCGTGGAGTTCCTCTTTCAGTCGGGACGTTCGCTGCCCCACGTGATGGCCATGCTGATTCCCGAGGCCTGGGCTGGAAACCCGGATATGGACGAGGACAAGCGCGCCTTCTACGAATACCACGCCTCGCTGATGGAGCCCTGGGACGGACCGGCGGCCATAGCCTTCACCGACGGCCGCGTCATCGGCGCTACGCTGGACCGCAACGGCCTGCGTCCCGGCCGCTACGTCGTCACCAAGGACGATCTGGTCGTGCTGGCCTCCGAGGCCGGCGTCCTCGAAGTGCCGCCCGAAGACGTGCGCAAGAAGGGCCGCCTGCAGCCGGGCCGCATGTTCCTGGTCGATACCGTCCAACAGCGCATCATCTCCGACGCCGAAATCAAGAAGCAGTTGGCCGCGCGCCAGCCTTACGCAACCTGGCTGAAGGAACAGCAGATCACCCTCGATCAGTTGCCTGAGCCCTCGCGTATCATCGCGTCCAATCCCGAGACCCTGCTGCGACGCCAGAGGGCCTACGGCTACAGCGAAGAAGACTTGAGAATCTTGTTGGGGCCGATGGGCGCAAAGGGCGAGGAACCGATTGGCTCCATGGGAACCGATGTGCCGCTGGCCTGTCTCTCCGACCGTCCGCAGTCCTTGTTCAGCTACTTCAAGCAGCTCTTTGCTCAGGTCACCAACCCGCCCATCGATCCCATCCGCGAAGAGCTGGTGATGTCGCTGATCAGCTATATCGGCACAGAGCGCAACATTCTGGACGAGCAGCCGGACAACTGCCACACGCTCAAGCTGCCCCATCCCATCCTGACCAACCGCGATCTGGAAAAGCTGCGCCGCGTCTCCTCCGGCGACCTGCTGGCCACTACGCTGCAGACTCTTTTCCGCGCAGCAGACGGTGAGCATGGCCTGAAGCACGCGCTCGAAGATCTGAGCAATCGCGCCGCTCACGCGGTGGAGTCCGGCTACACGCTGCTGATCCTCTCCGACCGCGGCGTGGATGCGACCTATGCGCCCATTCCCAGCCTGCTGGCCATGGCTGCCGTGCATAACCGTCTGGTCCGCGACAAGACCCGCACCCAGGTTGCTCTCATTATCGAGAGCGGAGAGCCGCGCGAGGTCATGCACTTCGCCCTGCTCATCGGCTATGGCGCCAGCGCCATCAATCCTTATCTGGCCATCGAGACCATCCACGACCTGAAGCGGCTTGGCCTCCTGCCTCACAACGTCACCGCCAACCATGCGGAAAAGAACTTCATCAAGGCCATCAACAAGGGCCTGCTCAAGACCTTCTCGAAGATGGGCATCAGCACGCTGCAAAGCTATCGCGGCGCGCAGGTCTTCGAGGCCGTGGGCCTGAATCAATCGCTGGTTGACGGCTACTTCTCCGGCACCGCTTCGCGCATCGAGGGCGTCGGCCTGGACGTGCTGGCGCGCGAGGCGCTGCTCAAGCACCAGTACGCCTTCGAGCCGCTCACTGAGTCTGAAACCGAGCTGGTCGTCGGCGGCCAATATCAGTTCCGTCTGGGCGGCGAGTATCATATGCAGAATCCAGACACCATCAGCAAGCTGCAGCAAGCCGTTCGGCAGAACAACCCGGCCACCTTCCAGGAGTACACCGATCTGCTCGACGATCAGAACCGCCATCTCTGTACCCTGCGCGGCCTGCTCCAGCTCAAGTACTCCGACAAGCCGCTGCCGATTGATAAAGTGGAGCCGGCCAAGGAGATCGTCAAGCGCTTCAGCACCGGCGCCATGAGCTTTGGCTCCATCAGCAAAGAGGCGCACGAGACGCTGGCCATCGCCATGAACCGCATCGGCGGCATGTCCAACACCGGCGAGGGCGGCGAGGACGAAGAGCGTTTCCAGCGCGACCCCAACGGCGATCTGCGCCGCAGCGCCGTCAAGCAGGTGGCCAGCGGCCGCTTCGGCGTGACTACCAATTATCTGGTCAACGCCGACGAGTTGCAGATCAAGATGGCGCAGGGCGCAAAGCCCGGCGAGGGCGGGCAATTGCCCGGCCACAAGGTGGATGAGATTATCGCCCGGACGCGCCACTCGATTCCCGGCGTGGCCCTCATCTCGCCCCCGCCGCACCACGACATCTACTCCATCGAAGACCTGGCGCAACTCATCCACGACTTGAAGAACGTCAATCCCAAGGCCCGCATCGCCGTCAAGCTGGTCTCCGAGGTGGGCGTGGGCACGGTGGCCGCGGGCGTCAGCAAGGCGCATGCCGATGTGGTGCTCATCTCCGGCGACAGCGGCGGCACCGGCGCATCGCCGCTCAGCTCCATCAAGCACGCCGGGCTGCCGTGGGAGTTGGGACTGGCCGAGACGCAACAGGTGCTGCTGCTCAACGACCTGCGCGGGCGCATCAAGGTGCAGACCGACGGCAAACTCCAGACCGGCCGCGACGTGGTCATCGCAGCCCTCCTGGGCGCCGAGCAGTTCGGCTTCTCCACTGCGCCTCTGATCAGCATGGGCTGCATCATGATGCGCAAGTGCCACCTGAACACCTGCTCGGTGGGCATCGCCACGCAGGACCCGGTGTTGCGCGCGCGCTTCAAGGGACAGCCCGAGCACGTGGTCAACTTCTTCTTCTTCATCGCCGAGCAGGTCCGCCAGCTGATGGCCAGGCTGGGCTTCCGCACCTTCGATGAGATGGTGGGCCGCGTGGACAAGATCGACGCCGCCATCGCCGACACCCACTGGAAGGCCAAGGGCATCGATCTCTCCTCGATCCTTTATGCGCCCACTGTGCCTTCGCGCGTGGCGCGCCGCAAGGTGCAGGCGCAGGATCACGGACTCAATGCGGCGCTTGATCACGCCCTCATCGAAAAGGCCGCGCCTGCCCTTGAATCGAAGTCGCCGGTCACTGCCAGCTTCGCCATACGCAACGTGCATCGCACCGTGGGCGCCATGCTGGGCGGCCAGATCGCCCTCCGCTACGGATCGGCCGGATTGCCGGACGGCACGATTCATTTCAAATTCACCGGCTCGGCCGGCCAGAGCTTCGGCGCATTCGTTCCCAACGGCGTCACGCTGGAACTCGAAGGCGACTCCAACGATTATCTGGGCAAGGGACTCTCCGGCGGGCGCATCATCGCCTATCCGCCCAAAACCTCGAGCTTCCTGCCCGAAGAGAGCATCCTGGTGGGCAACGTCGTGCTCTACGGCGCAACCAGCGGCGAAGCCTTCCTGAACGGCATCGCCGGTGAGCGCTTCGCCGTGCGCAACTCCGGCGCCATCGCGGTGGTCGAGGGCGTGGGCGACCACGGCTGCGAGTACATGACCAACGGCACGGTGGTCGTGATCGGAAAGACCGGACGCAACTTCGCCGCCGGCATGAACGGCGGACGCGCCTTTGTCTACGACGAGCAGGGCGACTTCACCGCGCGCCGCTGCAACAAGACCAGCGTCGATCTGGAGCCTCTGATCTCCGATGCGGACGTGGCCGAGGTGCGCGGCCTGCTGGAACGCCATCGCGACCTGACCGGCAGCCCGCGCGCCGCCTGGATTCTGGAGCATTGGGCCGGCGCGCAGCCGCGCTTCATCAAGGTCTTCCCGCACGAGTACAAGCGCGTCCTGGGCATTGAGCGCGTCGAAGCGGTTTACACGCCCCCAACAACTTCGTCGCCCGTGGCGGCGGCAGCCGAGGTGCAGCATGGGTAAGGTGACAGGATTCCTGGAAATTGAGCGCGAACAACCCGCCCGCCGCAAGGTCAAGGAGCGGCTTCAGGACTGGTTTGAAATCTACGAGCCCTTCGGTGAAGAGAAACAGCGCGAGCAGGGCGCCCGCTGCATGGATTGCGGCGTGCCCTTCTGCCACACCGGCTGTCCGGTCAACAATCTGATTCCCGACTGGAACGACCTGGTCTATAACGGACGTTGGGAAGCCGCGATCCGCCGCCTCCACTCCACCAATAACTTTCCGGAGTTCACCGGCCGCATCTGTCCCGCGCCCTGCGAGGCCGCCTGCGTGCTCGCCATCAGCCAGCCCGCCGTCTCCATCAAGCTCATCGAGCGCAGCATCGTCGAGCGCGCCTGGGAGGAAGGCTGGATTCATCCCGAGCCGCCAGAGCACAACACCGGCAAGCGCGTGGCCGTGGTGGGCAGCGGGCCCGCGGGCCTGGCCGCCGCGCAGCAGTTGCGCCGCGCCGGCCACTCCGTCACCGTCTATGAGAAAAACGACCGCATCGGCGGCCTGTTGCGCTACGGCATTCCCAACTTCAAACTCGAAAAGCGCGTCCTCGACCGCCGCATTGAGCAGATGCGCGCCGAGGGCGTCACCTTTGTCACCAATTCGAATGTAGGCGTCAACGTCTCGGTGGATACTCTCACCGGACACTATGACGCCATCCTGCTCTGCGGCGGCTCCGAGCAGCCCCGCAACCTCAACATCCCCGGCCGCGAACTCAACGGAATCCACTTCGCCATGGAGTTCCTGCCCCAGCAGAACCGCCGCTGCGAAGGCGATCTGGTCGATCCCTCCATCGCCATTCTCGCCGAGGGCAAGCGCGTGGTCATCATCGGCGGCGGCGACACCGGCGCCGACTGCCTGGGCACCAGCCTCCGTCAGCGCCCCTTGAGCGTTCACCAGTTCGAGATCATGCCCAGGCCGCCCGAACAGCGCGCCGCCTCCACCCCCTGGCCGCTGTGGCCCTTGCAGTTGCGCACTGAAAGCTCCCATGAAGAGGGCGGCATCCGCGACTGGAGCGTCAATAGCGTGAAGTTCACCGGCGACGAAAACGGCAACGTCAAGCAGTTGCACCTGGTGCGCGTAGGCCCGCCTCCGTCCTTCGAGCCCATTCCCGGTTCCGAGTTCACCCTCGACGTCGATCTGGTCCTGCTCGCCATGGGCTTCCTCGGCCCCATCCGCTCGGGCATGATCGAGCAGTTGGGCCTCGCCCTCGACAACCGCGGCAACGTCGCTACAAAGGACGGCTACATGACCTCCGTCGACGGCATCTTTGCCGCTGGCGATATGCGCCGCGGCCAGTCGCTGGTGGTCTGGGCCATCTCGGAAGGCCGCAAGGCCGCCGCTGCCATTGACAGCTACCTGGCCGCAAAGGCGGAACCCCTGGCGCAGCGCCATCACGCGTTGGCCTAAGGAACCTGAAGGATTTATCACGGAATTTTGGCTGCCCCCCAGGGATTCGAACCCCGATAGGCTGCTCCAGAGGCAGCTGTCCTACCATTGAACGAGGGGGCAGCAAGCGCGAACTGCGCGGCCAACTTGCAGCCGGATCGGCCTGGGCCGCGGCAGGGCGCCGGACACCAAAAGCCAACCTGTTCATCATAAGGGGATTCCCCGCCCCGGTCAAACCCTCCCGTAACCGCAAAAAGCCTCCCTGCCCAGACCGCTACGACGTTGCGCTGGAGCCGAAGCTTGTGCCAAAGCAATCGCTTATCAAACCTTTGGAAACTCCTTGCACGATGCTCGTTGACTCGCGTGCAATATAAAGCACATCGTGCCCTTTTTCACTGACATACAACATCCCTGGTATAGAACCGGGGCTGAGAATGGAACTGTTCCTCAATCTCGCCTGGGTTCTGCTGCGCGAGCGGAGATTTCTGGGAGATTTTGTCTGCTCTTCCAGTTTCTCACAAGGCGGGTGGCCCCGGTCTGTTGACTTTTACTATTCAATAAATCTGAGGGTGCCCCCGGTCCCCAAAGGCGAGGGACCTGGTGTACCCTCAATTTGATAAAACAATGTTTGAGATCAGGGCCACCTACCTGCCAGAGCCGCGCATATACTGGTAGGCGAGGAATGGTGACAGTTATGAGACGGAGATTGTTGTTTCTTGCGCAGCTCGCGGTGGTCGGCGCGATATTGACCGCTGTCGCAGCGGCGCAGAGTACCGTCAAAGCGTTGCAATCCAAGGCTCAGGCTGGAGATGTACTTTCGCAATTCGACCTTGGTGTGGCCTATGACCGTGGCGATGGTGTACCGCAAAACCACACGAAGGCCGTCTTCTGGTTCCAAAAAGCAGCAGAGCGGGGTTTGGCACCAGCGCAATTGAACCTTGGGATTGCATACGATCTTGGCCGGGGTGTGCAGCAGGATTACTTCAAAGCTGCCATGTGGTATCGCAAAGCTGCCGAGCAAGGACTTGCAGGGGCGGAATCGAACCTTGGCTCCCTCTACGTCAATGGTCAGGGAGTCACGCGCGACGATGGACAAGCTGTGGTCTGGTATCGCAAGGCGGCTGACCAAGGTTACGCAAATGCGCAGTTTCTCTTGGGAGAGTATTACCTTGGTGACGGGCGCTTGCCGCCAGATTGGACACAAGCCGCATTTTGGTATCGCAAGGCGGCTGACCAGGGGCTTGCAGATGCCGAATTCCACTTGGGCAACCTCTATGAGATCGGCCAAGGAATGCCGCAAGACTATACACTGGCTGCCACATGGTATCGGAAAGCTGCCGAGCAGGGATACGCAGACGCTCAAAGCAGACTTGGCATTCTGTACTCCACTGGCAAGGGTGTCCTGCAAGATGATGTGCAGGCTGCAAACTGGACCCGGAAAGCGGCCGAACAGGGTGACGCAGGCGCGCAATACTATCTCGGCCTTATTTGCTTTCTGGGCCAAGGCGTGCCCCAAGACTTTGCGGAATCGTATTTCTGGCTTGACTTAGCTGCTTCGGGGAAGCTCGACGCTCCTGTTTTGGAAAAGGCAACAAAGTCTCGGGACCAGGCAGCATCTCACCTGACGCCCGCTGATCTGTCGCAGGCACAGGCGCGCGCGAGCAAGTGGTTTGCGGAACACACTGTTTCAAAATGAATGCCTCGGCCGTCACTCCCGCGATGGAATCGGGCGTCACGGATCACATCTGGACGATTCAAGAATTGCTAGTACAAATCATTGGTTGTGCGGCTTTCTCAAACGATTTTCTCGCCTGTTCAATTCTGGGATCGTCTTCGTCGTAATGGCAAGGCTTGAATCCATCTGCGGTGATAAATAAGAAGTCAAACCCCCCACCGATCATTGATTTCTCTTCCCACACCGCGCATGAAAGAGTAAGCAGAGCGAGAGGCTCCAACTCTGCAATTGGACGCTTTCTCCAAAAGTGTCGCGGGATGAAACGCGCCGGAATCATGTTATTCCCCATGCAAATCTGCGTAGTGCATTCGGTGAATGTAGGATCACTATATCCCTTGCGAGATAGAACAACGACGTGCCCTAGATCCATTTTGCGGACGATTATGATTTCGTCCCGTTGTTGCGGCCCTTTCCCCTGTTTCCCGAGGATTGATTTGATAACGACTTCGCGGTCGCTGTCGGTCCTAGCATTCAGGAATTCGGCAGAGTCTACGATAGCTTTTGCAATAGAACTGGAATAGGGACTTCCAGCGAAAGCACAGACAACCTCATCGGACTCGGAGCGCACTATTTTGCAAACCTCGCTTGGTTGGGAAGACGCGCAAGGATCATCGTCGCTCTCATAGGAAAAGTAGATACTTCTTCTGTCGCTAGCAATAAGCACGCCGTCGGTTCCAACCAGTGCAACCTGAAATGTCATACGTCAACGCCTTTCGAGCGTTAAAGATGATGTAGAAATGGGAGGGCTAGAACGGTACCTTGTGTCATGGGCCAGTTCGCCCTCTCATCAGCTCCGAAGAATCAAATGTATCATGAAAAGCTTTGGCAGGTGGCCCGATCATCAGCCCCGATGAATCATCCTGAGCCATGAAAAGCTTTGCCCCTATTCATTCAGGCTCTATTGTTCAGCAATGGATGGACCATAGCGTGGACCTAGATGTCGGCGCAACGATAAGCGGCGAGTTTTATTCCTCGCGCAGCACTTCCAGCGGGCGCAGGCCGAGGATGCGGTAGCTGGCGATCCAGCCGGTGGCCGTGGCCAGAAGCGCCGTGCCGACGAGTGCAATCAAGGTGGCGCGCCACTCGATGTGAAACCCCACTTCCAGCTTGTGCAGCAGCACCCGCGTGAGCAGATTGGCGAAGATGACGCCGACCGAGCCGGCCAGCAGGCCGAGGACGCTGAACTCGACGCTGAAGGTGCGGACGATGCGCATTCGCGTAGCCCCCAGCGTCTTCAGCACCACCGCCTCCCGCATCCGCCGGAAGCGTGTGCCGGCAATGCTCGAGGCCAGAATCATCAACCCCGCAAAGATCGAGAACCCCGCCAGGAATCGCACCACAAACGTAATCTGATCGACCACGCTCTCAATCCGCTCCAGCACATCGGCAAGGTTGATGACCGTGATCGAGGGATAGGCTACAAACAGCGCCCGCTCCATTGCCGCCACCTGTTTCGGATCGATGTGCGCCCCGCCGTACCACGTCGCCGCCTGGTCCTTGAGCTGCCCTGACGGCAGCACAAACGAAACGCGCATGCCCAAGTGCTGCCCGTCCGCTCGATAAATCGCGGCAACCTTCAGCGCCCGCACTGTTCCGCCCGTCTCCAACTCCACCGCCGAGCCCACGCCCAGGTGCAGCCGCTGGGCCACGCCTTCGCCAACGGCCAACTCAGCCGCGCCCCCATCCGTCCACCACTTGCCCTGCGTCACCTTGTCGCCCGCCGGAGGCGCATCCGCCCAGCTCAATTCGGCGTTTTGCAGCATCCGCCGCGGAAAATGCTGCTCCTTGAGCTGCTCCACCGGCTTGCCGTTGAGCGATAGAAACCGCCCCGTCACCACCGGCATCAGATCCAGCGCCTGGCTCACCCCCGCCTGGTGCTGAAAGAAATCCTTCACCCCCGCAACCTCATCCGTGCTCACATCCACCAGGAAAATATTGGGCAGCTTAGGCGAGGCCGTCTCGCGAATATCCCTCACCAGCGCCGCCTGCATCAGGTAGACCGCCAGGATCAGCATCACGCCTGTCCCCAGCGCCGCCAGCACCGCCGCCGACTGGTTACCCGGCCGGTAAAGGTTGGCCAGCCCATGCCGCAGGAACGACGGCAACCGCAGCCGTACTCGGTTCAGCAGAAAGCGCAGCGTCCACAACGCCACCGCCGCCAGCACCAGCAGAACCACCAGCGCAATCGCAAACAACACAGCAAACCACGTGCCCACCTTGGCCGAGTCCGACAGCGCCCACGCGATTCCGCCCAGAGCCAGCACCACCGCCACGGAAATCCCCAGTTGCAACCGCCGCGCCCACCAGCGCGCAAACCATCCGCCAATGCCCTCGGGCCCATGCTCCACCAGCCGCCGCAACACCAGCACCGGCCTGACATTCCGCACGTCCAACAGCGGCGGCAAACAGAACAGCAGCGTCGTCAGCAGCCCCGTTCCCATCCCGGCTGCGATCGACCGCCAGGGAAATTCAAGCGCCGCATGAACCGGGAGCAGCTTGCCGAATACCGCCGGCAGCGCGGCCATCACGCCCACCCCGGCAGCCACGCCCAACACACCTCCGGCCAGCCCCAGCCCCAGCGTCTGCAACAGAAAGATGCGCAGCAAATCAGCCGATCCCGCGCCCACGGCCTTCAGAATGGCCAGCATGTCCATCCGTTGCTCCAGATGCGCATGCATCGCCATCGCCACGCCGATCGCCCCCAGCACCATGGCCACCAGGCAGATCAGGCTCAGGATCGCAGTCGCGTTATCCAGCCCCTGGCTCAGCGCCGGATTGCCCTCGCGGAAGTCCATCACCTGCGCGTCCGGCAGCGCCGCCTCCACCTGCTTGCGCAGCGTCACGGGGTCGGCTTGCGGCGGCAGCTTCATCAGCAGCCTCTCACTGGCCCGGCTTCCCGGCGCCAGGAGTCCGGTGCGTGCCAGCGCCGCCTGCGAGATCATCACTCGCGGCCCCAGTCCCGCTCCGGCGCTGATGCGATCCGGCTCCTGCCTCAGCACCGCCGCAATCCTGAAGTTCCTGCCGCCCAGCCGCAGCGTCTGGCCCACCTGCGCATTCAGGCGAATCAGAAACTCCTCCGCCACCACCGCCGAGTCGCCCTCCAGAGCCTGCTTCAGGCTGTCGCCGCGGCGACCCGGCTCCAGTTCCGCCGTGCCGTAGTAGGGATACTCGCCTGGGTCCACGGCCTTGAGCGAAACCAGCAGCGGCACCGGGTCCGGCGGCACGGAAGCCATGGAAATGGTTTCCGTCACCCACGTCGAACGAATTCCGCCAGTTCCCTGCCGCTCAATAACCGCAATCTTTCCCTTTTCCTCGTCCGTCGGCTCGTGAAAGATGCGCGCGCTCAGGTCCCCGGCCATCAGCGACCGCGCTTCCGTACTCAAAGTACGCCGGAAGCTCTCGCTGAACCCCCGCACCCCCACCAGCGCAGCAACCCCCACCGCCACCGACAGCACCACAAAGCCAAACTTCCCCGGCGCGGACTTCAAGTCACGCCAGCCGATGGCCCCAGCTCGCTTCCAGCTCAATGCCTGCTTAGCCATTCTGCCCCAACCCCACACCCGGCCCAGCAGCCGCAATCGCATCCGCCCCCGTCAACGGCCCCGCGAACGGCAAGCTATCTTCCACCACCATTCCATCCCGCAAAACGATCTTGCGATCCGCCCTGCTCGCCACTTCCGGGTCGTGCGTCACCAGCACCAGCGTCGTCCCTGACTTCTTATTCCGCTCCAGCAGCAGGTCCAGCACCAGCCGCCCGTTCGCCGAGTCCAGATTCCCCGTCGGCTCATCGGCCATCACAATCGGCGGCTCGACCACGAAGGCCCGCGCCAGCGCCACACGCTGCTGTTCGCCGCCCGAGAGCTGCACCGGGTAGTGGTCCATGCGCTCGGTCAGCCCAACCTCGTCCAGCAGCCGCCGCGCCTGCTTCAGCCCGCTGCCCTCCACGTTCAGCTCATACGGCAGCAAGACGTTTTCAAGAGCCGTCAGCGTCTCGATCAGTTGATAGGACTGGAAAACAAACCCGATCTTCTTGCCCCGCACCGCGGCCAGTTCCGCCTCGGCCAGATTGTGAATCGGCGCCCCATCCAGCCAGATCTCGCCCGAACTCGGCGTATCGAGGCCCGCCAGCAGGCCCAGCAACGTGCTCTTCCCGCTCCCGCTCGCCCCCACAATGGCCACAAACTGCCCCGCCGGAATCACGAGAGAAATCCCCTTCAGAATCTCCACCCGCCGCGCGCCGTTCTGTATCCACTTCTTCGCGTCCCGAACCTCGATCACTCGCCATCCTCCCGAACGCCTTCGTCCTGATCCCTGCTCTTCGCTACACTGTTCCTGTGGACGTTCGCCGCAGGTTTATCGTTTCGCTTTGGCTGATTCTTCTGGCCGGCCCTGCCTTGATTGCGCAAACGCGGGCCGCCGGCCGGCCCGTCCTGGTCTGCTATGGCGACAGCATCACCGCCGGCTACGGCCTCCGGACCGGCGAGTCCTATCCCGACTTCCTGCAACAGAAACTCGACGCCCGCGGCTACCGCTACAAAGTCTCGAACCAGGGCACGAGCGGCGCCACCACCAAGGACGCCGTCGCCAATCTCCGTTCCATTCTGCTCCTGCACCCGGAAATCGTCATCGTCGAGTTCGGCGGCAACGACGGCCTTCGCGGCCTGCCCCCCGACCAGACCCGCCGCAACCTCGACCAGGTGCTGACCGCGCTCGAAAGCGCGCACATCAAAATCCTGCTCGCCGGCATTACTCTGCCCCCAAACTACGGCAAGGACTATATCCAATCCTTCGAGCAGGTCTTCCGCGACATTGCCGCCCAACACCACGCAGCCTTCGTGCCCATGCTCTATAAAAACCTGGTCCATGTCCCCGGCGCAATTCAGGCAGACGGCATCCATCCCACCGCCAAAGGCTCAGAGATCATCGCCGACACCCTGTTCCCCGTCCTCAAACCCCTTCTGCACAAAAGCCAGTGACCCCTGCTTCACCCCATCACCACCACCGGCTGAAACAGCGTTCCCGCCACTCGCTTCGCAATCCCCGCCAACTCCCGCTGCCCGGCAAACACTTTCACCAGCGACGCCTGCGAGAACTCCGGCAGATTGGCCTGCGCGCCGTTGCGCAGCCGCCCCAGCGCCATCGCGTCCCCGGTCACAGACGGCATCTCCGGCAACAGGCTGCGCGGATGCACGCACAACTCCTCCAGCGCCTCCACATCTCCGGCCAGCGATTCCAGTTCCGCCAGCGTGTGCGCCTCGCTGATCGTAAACACCCCCGCCTGTGTCCGCCGCAGCCGGCTCAAATGCGCCCCGCAGCCCAGGTCCTGGCCCAGTTGGTGAGCCACAGACCGCACGTACCCCCCTGCGCTGATGCTCATCGTGAAACTGGCCTCTGCGCCCTCCAGCCCCGCACTTCCCAGCCCGGTAATCTCAAAGCTGGCAATACGGACCTTCGCCGCCTTCAGTTCCACCGGCTTGCCCTCGCGGGCCAGCTTGTAAGCCCTCGTGCCCTCAATCTTTTTTGCGGAGTAAGGCGGCGGCATCTGCTCCATCTCACCGTGGAACCGCCCTGCCGCCGCGCGCACCTGGTCCAGCGTCAGCGCCGGTTTCGCGTCCGGCCCCTCCGGCTCGCCCTCGGCGTCATACGTGTCTGTCGAAAATCCGAAGCGGATCGCCCCGGCATAGCTCTTCTCCGCGGACGAAAAGTACTGCGCCAGCCGCGTGAACTTGCCCAGCAGCAGCGGCAACACGCCGGTCGCCATCGGGTCCAGCGTGCCCAAATGGCCGATGGAGCGCTCGCCGGTAATCCTGCGCAGCCGTCCCACCACGTCGTGGCTGGTCATGCCGCCCGGCTTGTCCACCACCAGAAGCCCATTCACCTAACCACTCTAGAGCATTTTCGCGTGGTGCGTTGCACCACCGCGCCATCGGCCGCCCACCCACGGTCGCGCCGCACCCTATTTGCCGTCGAGCCCTTGCCAACCCCGGCGTGAGCCTCTTCATCTTATGAATTATGGAAATCGAACTCGGCAACGTCCAGAAACCGGTTCGCAAATTGCGCAAATCGTTGAAGATCCTGCCCAAGGACCCTCCAGCAGAAGACGTCCACCATCTGCGGACGCGTGCGCGCCGTCTTGAAGCGGTCGTCGCCGCGTTGATGCTCGGCCACAAAAAAATGACCCGCCGCCTGCTGAAGACGATCAAGCCGGTGCGCAAGGCGGCGGGCGAAGTGCGCGATATGGATGTACTGGTCGGCAACGCGCTGACCCTCCCCAGCCATCATCGCGGCGACTCTGACAATTCTGTGGCCCGCTTGCTCGAACATTTGGGCGCCATGCGCATGGAGTGCGCCCGCGGCCTCCTTGATACGGTTGCCGCGCAACGGAAGGATGCTCGCAGCGCCCTGAAGCGCTTCTCCAGGCAACTCGGAAAGAGGTCGAACGGAAAGAATCCCGGCGCAATGATCGAAGTCGCCCGCAACTGGCCCAAAGGGGATGCGGCGCTGAATCTCATGACCGAGCTCAACCGCTGGCCCGAGTTGAACGCGGAGAATCTCCATGCATTTCGCCTCAAGGTCAAGGAGCTGCGTTACATCCTGCAACTGGACGAGGATGCGGACCCAAAATTCTTGAATGTCTTGGGCACGGTGAAGGATCGGATTGGCGATTGGCACGACTGGCAGCAACTGGCGGAGATTGCTCAAAAAGTGCTCGACCCTCAGGATGACCGTGCGGCGCTGAAGAAGATCGAGGCGATTGGAAAGAAAAAGTTCAATCAAGCGCTTGCCGTGGCTCATGCGATGAGAACACGGTATCTCAGCGCGTACATCCAGACCGGAAACGGAAGAAGCTCCAGAACGTTTTCACATTCCGCATAAAGCATTGGTTCCCGGTCGCCCGCCGCAGCCAATCAATCCTCGCTCTAGTCCGGCTGTCGCACCAGCGACAGGAACTCCAACCGCGTTTCTTTCTGGCGGAAGCAGCCCACCATGGCCGAAGTCACCGTCGAGGAGTGCTGCTTCTCGATGCCGCGCATCATCATGCACAGGTGCCGTGCCTCGACGACCACCCCCACGCCCTGCGGTTCTATAGCATTTTGAATCGCGTCCGCAATCTGCCGCGTCAGCCGCTCCTGCACCTGAAGGCGCCGCGCAAAAACCTCGACAAGGCGGGGAATCTTGCTCAGCCCGATGACTTTTCCTTTGGGGATATAGGCCACATGCACCTTTCCGAAGAAAGGGAGCATATGATGCTCGCAGAGCGAGAACATCTCGATATCCTTCACGATCACCATCTCGTCGTAGTCCTCGTCGAAGAGCGCCCCGCGCAGAATCCGTGTGGGGTTCTCGTCGTAGCCCTTGGTCAAAAAGGCCATCGACTTCTCCACGCGCCCCGGCGTAGCCAGCAGGCCCTCGCGGTTGGGGTCCTCGCCTAACCGGCGCAGAATCTCGCGATACATCTCTTCGGTGCTGAACTCGCTCAGCCCTTCGTCCATCCCAACCGCCCCGCGAACGGCCTTGCTCACTGCAATCGGCTGCGCCATGCTTCTCATCCTCGCTTCATGATTGTCATTCTGAGCGGAGCAAGTCGCGCCCTTCGCGACTTGCGCAGTCGAAGAACCTGCGTTTGTCCTTCCACTCATAACGCTGGGTGCCCCACCCTCGCCGTCCGCCGCGGCGGATTTTTGCGGCTAGGGTGGGAAACCACGAACCTCAATCCGGAGCCCTCATCAACTCCGCGAATCTCAAAAATCACTCACCGTAGAACTCAAAGAAATTGTTCTCGGTCTCTTCCACGCGCACTCGCTCCAGCTCACCCGTCGGCAGCGCGTCCTTCAATAATCCGAAGACCACCTTACACAGATTCTCCGTCGTCGGCACACGATTCACAAACAGCGGGTCCAGATTCAGGTTGGTGTGGTCAAATCGCTCCATCACTTTGCCGCGCACCGCCTCATCCAGCGCCGCCATGTTCACCACCATCCCGGTCTCCGGGTCCACCGTGCCGCCCACCAGCACCTCCACCACGTAATTATGTCCGTGGCCTTGCGGATTGTTGCACTTGCCATACGCCGCCCGGTTCTCCTCGGCCGAGAGCGCATCGGTATGCAGCCGGTGGCTGGCGCTCAACATATAGCGGCGGCCAAAGTATGCCCTCACATCTCACCCCGGTAATCCACCCCACGGACGAAGACCTGTCCGTGGGGACCCCGGTACTCGGCAAAAATCTCCGGCGTTTCATAGACGCGAACCCGGCTCAACCGCGCCCGGCGAGAATCCCCGTTAGCAGCCGCCGTCACCGCCGGCTCCAGCCGATTCCACGCCGCAATCGCAATGTTCTCCGTGGTCGGAATCAGCTCGGCAAACTCCGGCGCTTCCAGGTTCAGGTGGCGATGATCCCATGCGGCCAGCACCTCTCGCTCCATCGCGTCCTTCAGCCACTTCAGATCCACAACAAAGCCGGTCACCGGGTCGGGCTCGCCCGCCACCGTCACCTCCAGCGTGTAATTGTGCCCGTGCCCGTTGCGATTCGAGCAGCGCCCGAAGACCTGCTCGTTCTGGGCCGCCGACCAGGCCTCGTTCCAGTAGTAGTGCGAAGCGGAAAACATTGCCCGCCGCGTTAAATAAACCATTTTGACCCCTCACTGGAAAAGATGCCGCAAACCCCGCCTTGGCTGCACGTGCATCTCCACTCAATATCTTTTGATGACGAAGTAGTAGAACACATAGGCCCAGCCGAGAATTCCGTGCAGCAATGCCCACCAGAACGAGTGCCACTTTGCCCACGAAATAACCAGAGCAAATGCGCTCCCGAAGCCGATACCTGATTCGGCATATCTGTTATTCCTCATTCTCTCCTCCGCTACGATACTGCCCGTATTTCAGCCCCTCAAAAGAGCTGCCAATCAGGCCTCGGTCTGCAAATGCTCCTACGCCGCGTAGCTCCTGCCCTTCCAGTTTACCCGCTTCAGGATTCGATGCTGAAACCAGCTCCGGTAGAGCAACGCCACAAACAACGGCAGTCCCAGCGGCGAGAGCGCGCAGTCCACAAAGGGAAAGTTGGACTTCGCCACCCGCGCATAAAACCGGAACAGCGTCCGCACCCACAACAGCGCCAGCACCCACCCGGCGCCTAGCCACTGCAACGAATGCGCCGCAAAGCGAGCGTTCCAAAGCTCCACCGTCAGCACCGGCAACCCCGCCAGCAGCACGATATCCAGCGCCCGCCACACCGCCAGCGCCAGGCAGTTATCAAAGAGCAGCGCCAGGTTCTTGGTCCAGCCCTCGATCATCGCTGCCGTTGACCGGTACATCCGCGTGGCTACCGCGTCGTCCGCATAGCGGAAGCGCAGCCTCACCCTGCGCCGCTTGGCCAGAAAGGCCAGTTCCACATCCTCCAGCACCTTCTCCGCCACGCTCGCGTGTCCGCCCAGCCGACGGTAAGCCTCCCGCTCCACCAGCAGAAACTGTCCGTTGGCCGCGGCGATCCGCTGGTTCGGGTCCGAGACCTTTGCCGGCGGATAGGCCAGCGCCAGCTCGCAGAAGATAAGTGGCATCAACGACCGCTGCGCCAAGCCGCTCACCATCTGCCGTGGCGAATAGCTCAGCATTCCCACCTCGTGCCGCGCCGCCTCATGGATGGCCCGGCGCAGATTTCCTTGTTCGTGAATCGTATCGGCATCCGTAAACAGCAGCCACCGCCCACGCGCCTTTCGGACCGCCGTCCAGATGGCGTTCGCCTTCCCCGTCCAGTCCGGCTCCAGTTCGCCCGCTTGCATCACCGTAACCCCGGCAAAGCCGCGCGCAATTTCAACCGTGCGGTCCGTCGAGTGGTCGTCCACCACAATCAGCTCCCAGTCCCGGCCCAGCTCGAAGATCTCCTCCGACTGGCTCACCAGCGACCGAAGGCACGCGCCCAGGCAATCCTCCTCATTCCGCGCCGGAACGATCACCGTAAGCTCGATCAGCTCCTCCGGCTCCGGCTGGTCGAACACCGTCCCGGCGGCCCACTCAGACCGTCCCGATCCGCAGCGGCGGACAACCTGCTCGCCCGGCTCGCCGGAGAGCCCCAGCACCGGGGTCCCCACGGACGGGTCTTTGTCAGTGGGGTGGAGAACCGGCTTGTTTCCCCCAGCCGTCCCGTTCGCCTCAGGCCTGTCCTTCCCCATGACGATCCGCCCTTTCGCTCCGTATTATAAGGATGTGCGGTTTCCTCGTTTACTCACATCCACTCTGCTCCTGCCGTTGGCCCTCGTCTCCGCCTGCGATCGCGGCGCCCATCCTGCCCAAACCGGCAAGGTAGCCCCCGACTTCACCGTCTCCGACGGCGCAACCACCATCCATCTGGCCAGCTACCGGGGCCAGGTTGTCTTGCTCAACTTCTGGGCCACCTGGTGCCCACCGTGCGTTCAGGAGATGCCGGGGTTAGTCGAACTCCACCACGACCGGCCCGACCTGGCCATTCTCGCCGTCAGCATCGACGACGACCCCAACGCATACAGCCGCTTCCTCGTCCGCCGGCACGTCGACTTCATCACCGTCCGCGACCCCAGCCAGTCCGCCGCCAGGCTTTACCACACCGAGGGATGGCCCGAGACCTACATCATCGACCGCCAAGGCGTCATCCGCCGCAAGATCGTCGGCGATCCGGACTGGTCCAACCCCGAGATCCGCGCCTATCTCAAGAGCATGTAGCGCGTGGCATCGCACTCCAGCGCCCCTCGCCTTGCTATCATTCCCTTATGACCACGGTGGAAATTCTCTTGTCCTACACCACGCCGCCCACTGAGCAGGCGTCCTTGGCGCTGGCCAGCACCAAGGACGTCTACGGCATCCGCCGTCTCAGCTTCGACCACGCCGCCCGCACCCTCCGCGTCGAGTACGACGCTACCCGGCTCACCGCCGCCGCCGTCACCAAGCTCGTCCGCGAGACCGGCCTTGAGATCGACGAGGAACTGCCTATGATCCCGCCACAGTCCGACCCCGAACCGGCCCCCGCAGCCTGAACAGGGCCTTTGAACAGGCCCTCGACCAATTGCGCCGCCTGAAAAACCCTGATAATCTGTCTATGGTCGCCGCGGCGACTAACCGTGTGCGCCCGTAGCTCAGCTGGATAGAGCGACTGGCTACGAACCAGTAGGTCGGGAGTTCGACTCTCTCCGGGCGCACCATTCCTTCCTCACTCTGCAAGCTTTCTGGACCCCCAGCTCTCGCGGCAAAGACCGCAGTGCGTTCTTGCCACCATAGCTCCTTACTCTCTATGGTTTGAACTCTCCGCTCGAATCGACAGCCAAAACGGCCTGAACAGGCAACTTGTCGCTCGATCCGCCGGCCAGCACACGCACCTGTTCCTTTTCCACCCGCCAGACGTGGCCCGCCGCGTCCCAGTACGCCAGGTCACGCGGCTTCAGCTCCAGCGTCACATCCCGCTCCGCCCCTGCCTCGATCCGCACCCGCTTGAATCCCTTCAATTCCAACTGTGGCCGCGTCACAGCCGAGCCCAGGTGCTGCACATACAACTGCACCACCTCATCGCCAGCCCGCTTGCCCGTGTTCTTCACCTTCACCGTCACCTGAACCGAGCCCTCGGCCGTCACCTTCGGCTCACTCAGTTTCACCCCTTCAAACGCAAAGCTCGTGTAGCTGAGCCCGTAACCGAAGGCGTAAAGCGGCTTCTGCTTGCTGTAGAGGTAAGTCTCTCCGTGCAGCAGGTTGTAGTCCAGAATGGGCAGCAACTGCGCGTCGCCCGTGGGCCAAGTCTGCGTAAGCCGCCCGGCCGGCGAGTAGTCGCCAAACAGCACGTCGGCCAGCCCGTGGCCCTCTTCCTGGCTGTTGTGCGTGATGTGCACAATGGCCGGCAGATTCTGCTGGCTCCAGACGATCGCATACGGAAAGCTCGCCCGCAGCACCTCGATCGTCTTCGGATTGGCCGCAAAGACCTGCTTCACCAGCTCCTCCTGCTCCAGCACGATGGTCTTGCGGTCCACATCCTCCTTGCCGTTCGAGGGAGTCGGGCACTGGTCCCAGCCGGCATTGCACTCCGGATGATTGCCCACCACCACAATCGCCACGTCCGCCTTGCGAGCCAGCGCCACTGCCTCAGCGGGGTCCGATCCGTCGGCAAACAGCACCTTCACGCCGCTGTCCGGGGTCCCCAACGACGGGTCCTTGTCGTTGGGGTGGTTGCCGGCGCCTTCGCGAATCCCCTCCAGCGCACTCACCGCATACGGCGGCGTTCCGCTGTACCAATCCAGCAGCACCTGGTCCGCCCACGGCCCGATCACCGCAATGGTCTTCAGCTTCGCGCGGTCCAGCGGCAGCGTATTGCCCTCGTTTTTCAATAGCACCACCGACTCGTCCGTCGCCAGCCGCGCCAGCGCCTTGCTTGAATCCCGATCCCACGGCGGCCCCGCCTCATCTTTGGTCCCGATCGTATTCCGGCCGATCTCCCCGTAAGGATCCACTCCCGGCGCATCGAACTCGCCAAGCCGCAGAAAGACGCGCAGCTCATTGTGCAGCGAGGCGTCCATGTCCGCCTCGGTCAGCAGGCCGTCCTTCAGCGCCTTGCGCAGGTCGTCGATATAGGTATCGAGAAAGTTGTTGATGCCCGCCTTCACCGCCGCCGCCACGCCGTGCTCCTTGTCGGCAAAGCTCTTGTGAGCGGTAATCAGCAGCCCCAGCGCGCCGCCGTCCGAGCAGATCAGCCCATCGTTGCCCCACTCACGGATCATCACGTCCTTCAGCACCGGATGGATCAGCATGGGCGTGCCGTTCCACGAGTTGTACGCCGCCATCACCGCCCGCGAGCCGCCCTCCTCGAAGCCCATGCGAAAAGGCGCCGAGTAGTACTCGCGAAACAGCCGTTCATCGAAGTCCGACGAGGTGTAGGAGCGCCCATCCTCATTCTCATTGGCCAAAAAGTGCTTCATCAGCGAGGCGGCCTGCCAGTGTTTCGGATCGGGCCCTTGCAACCCCTGCGCGAAAGCCACCGTCAGCGTCCCCACCAGAAACGGGTCCTCGCCATACGACTCCTCGGTCCGGCCCCAGCGCGGATCGCGGCTCAGATCGGCGTTGGGCGCCCGCACCACCACCCCGCCCCGGTCGTAGACCGGATTCTGGTAGTCGTAGCGCGCCTCGTAGCCCTCCACCGAGGCAATCTTTTTCACGAGTTCCGGGTCCCAGGTCGCGCCCAGCCCTTTTTCCTGCGGAAACGTCGTCGTCGGCAGCGGCGTCCTGCCCCTGCCGCCCCAGCCGCCCGGCCCGCCCAGCGCAAGCCCGTGCAACCCCTCCACCTGGCCGGAGAAAACCAGCCCCAGCCGCGGAATCTTTGGGTGGTCCGACATCAGCAAAATTTTTTCTTCCAGCGTCAGCCGGCCCAACAGGTCGGCAATCCGCTGGTCGTCGCCCAGCTTCGGGTCCCGGAACGGATAATCCGCCTGCGCTTGAAGCCCCCGCGCCAGCCCCGCCACAATCGCCAACCCCGCCAACACGCCCATCCACCGCCGCAGCCTCATCGCCCTTGCCTCCCTATTCCTGAACAGCGAAGATTACCACAGCAGAGCCGTCGTTGCCTTCAGGGTTATCGCTTCAGGGAGTTCTTGCGCGCAAAAGAAAAGCGAAGCGCCCATGCGCTCCGCTCCCTTTGTCGCAACCGTCCCGCGCCTTCAATACATGCGGAAGTTGACCTCGATGCTAAGCATGACCGACACCGGCGTCTTGCCGTCCTTCATCGCCGGTTTGAACTTGTACTTGCGGACCGCTTCCAGGGCCTTCTCGTCCAGCCCCATGCCCAGCGCGCGGGTCACATGCGGATTCTGCGGATTCCCATCCTTATCCACAATCAGCGTGATGATGCAAACTCCCTGGTACTTGGCCCGGCGCGCTTCGTCGGAGAACTCGGCCTCGGGCTCGTACAAAACCACGGGCACCGAAACCCGGCCGCCTATTCTCTCCAGACCACCACCGATGTTTCCGCCGTAACCCGGCCCGTATCCATCTCCATGCCCTGAACCCAGGCCCATGCCGGTTCCGGTTCCGCCCGAAGCCAGCTTGACGTTGGCAGAGTTCGAGACGCCAAAATTCGGCAGGTTCGGATTGTCGGGAATGATAATGTCCTTCTGCACATCGATCGAGGGAAGCGGCGGCTCCAACTTGGGAGTGATCACCGCAGGCTGCTCGCGCGGGGGGATTTTGCCCTTGATCGCTTCGATCTTGTCCGGGCTTCCGCCGCCGCCGCCCGCGGCAACATCTTTCTTGGGGGCCTTGAATTCCGTCAAATCGACCGGCGTCACGACCAAGTTGTTCTTCTTGACCTGATCGACGACCTTCGCCACGCCAAAGATGAGAGCGACAATCAGAATGGCCACGTTAAGAGTGGTGGAGATGCCGATCGCCCAAGGATTCGGCTTCACCGCCATCCGGTCCGGAACCGGAATCGGCGTCGAGGTCAACTTCAGCGGCGGCAGCTTGGGCGGAAAAAAGACGTCGCGGATGCTCTCGTAGAGCCCGCTCCAGATGGGCTTTTCCTCGATGGGAATCCCGAAGGTGAGGTCGAGTTCGAAGCCGTCCGCGATGACCGCGGCGGCTTGGGATTCCGTGTCTGGCTGAATGAGCAGGTCGTTTGCCATAGTTGCGGCTGGTTCTGTGGCCTCTGGGCGCCCGGACGGAACATTTCCCGCTTCCCGGCCCATCTGTCTATTATGCTCGACTGCGCCCGTCTCTGTCTCGCCGGTCAGGGTCTCGAACTCCAGGGTCTCATATTCCACTGTGGTCCGGTCTCCCATAAACAATAGACGGGGAACGCGCACGGTTGTAACGCAAAATTCCTCGCCCCGCGCCATTTACACTAACCAATGAACAAGTTCGCACCATCCCAGGGAGTGACGATGCCCGCAGCGCCGGAGTTGAAGGCGACCCTTACCTTGCCGCAGACCGCCTTTCCGATGAAGGCCAATCTGCCACAGAATGAACCGCTTCGGCTGGCCCGCTGGGCCTCGCTCCGCCTTTACGAAGAACTGCGCAAAGCCGGCCGCGGCCGTCCCTCCTATATTCTCCACGACGGCCCTCCTTACGCCAACGGCCCCATCCACCTCGGCCACGCCCTCAACAAGGGCCTCAAGGATTTTGTCGTCAAGTCCAAAACCATGGCCGGCTTCGACGCTCCCTACGTCCCCGGCTACGACTGCCACGGCCTGCCCATCGAGATCAAGGTGGATGAGCATCTGGGCCGCAAGAAGCTCGAAATGCCTGTCCCCGCCGTCCTCGAAGCCTGCCGCGCCTACGCGCAAAAGTACGTTGACCTGCAAACCTCGCAGTTCGAGCGCATCGGCTGCTTCGGCCGCTGGGACAAACCCTACAAGACCATGGCCCGCGACTACGAGGCCCGCTCCCTCGAAGCCTTTTACGGCTTCCTCGAGAAAGGCTTCGTCTACCGCGGCCTTAAACCGGTCTACTGGTGCATCCACGACCGAACCGCCCTGGCCGAGGCCGAGGTCGAGTACGAGAACCACACCAGCCCCTCGGTCTACGTGCGCTACCGCCTTACCTCGGACCAGGCGGCCATCCACCCAGCCCTCGCCGGCAAGCAGGTCTCCACCATCATCTGGACCACCACCCCCTGGACCCTGCCCGCGTCCCTGGCCGTAGCCTTTCATCCCGACTTCGACTACGTTGCGCTGGTCGCGGAAGATGGGGCAGTCTACATCGTCGCCGCTGAACTGGCCGCCTCGGTCGCTGCCGCCTGCCAGTTAGGCCCAACCACCGAACTCGCCCGCTTCAAAGGCGCCATGCTCGACCGCGTCACCTTCAGCCATCCCTTCCTCGATCGCAGCATCCTCGGCGTCCTGGCCACCTACGTCACCGCCGACCAGGGCACCGGAGCCGTTCACACGGCCCCCGCCCACGGTGCGGACGACTTCTACACTGGCGTCCGTTACGGCCTCGACCCCACCTGCCGCGTGGACGCCGCGGGCCACATCCACGTCGACCCGAGCGCCTGGGACCACACCGCTCCGCCCGCCTTCGATGGCAAGAAGGTCTGGGACGCCAATCCCATCATCGTCGCCATACTCGAAGAGTCCGGCGCGCTGCTGGCCTGTTCCGATCTTCAACACTCTTACCCGCACTGCTGGCGCTGCCACAAGCCGGTCATCTTCCGCGCCACCGAGCAGTGGTTCATCGGCCTCGAGACCCCTGTCCGACGCGCCGACGGCACAGAAACCACCTTCCGCCAGTTGGCCATCGAAGAAATTGATAAGGTGGTCTGGGACCCGGCCTGGGGCAAGGAGCGCATCACCAACATGATCGCCACCCGCCCCGACTGGTGCATCAGCCGCCAGCGCATCTGGGGCGTACCCATCGCCGTCTTCCTCTGCGAGAAATGCAACCAGCCCATCAACGACCCGGCGCTCAACCGCGCCATCGTCGATCTCTTCGACCGCGAAGGCGCCGAAGCCTGGCACACCATCGACACGTCCGGCCTGCTTCCGCCCAACACCGTCTGCTCCCACTGCGGCAACACCGAGTTCCGCAAGGAAACCGACATTCTCGACGTCTGGTTCGACTCCGGCACGAGTTGGTTTGCCGTCTGCGAAGCCGACCCCGACCTCAAGGCGCCCTACACCGCTTTCCAAAAGAACGAAGGCACACAAGTCCTGTACCTCGAAGGCGGCGACCAGCACCGCGGCTGGTTCCACTCCTCGCTGCTCACCTCGGTGGCCTTGCGCGGCCGCGCGCCCTACTCCCACGTCGCCACCGCCGGCTGGACCCTCGACGAGCAGGGCCGCGCCATGTCCAAGTCCCTCGGCAACGGAGTCGATCCCGTCGATATCGCCAACCGCCTTGGCGGCGAAATCGTCCGCCTCTGGGTCGCCTCTATCGATTTCCGCGAAGACATGGCCGCCAGCGAAAACTTAATGCAGCGCTGCGCCGACATCTATCGCAAGCTGCGCAACACCTTCCGCTTCCTGCTCGGCAATCTCAACGGCTTTGACCCCGTCCGCGACAGGATCAAAGAAGCGGAGCTTCTGCCGCTCGACCGTTATATGCTGGCCCGGACACGTGAACTGACTGAAAAGATTCTTGGCTGGTACGCGGCCTTCGAGTTTCATCGCGTCTATCACGCGGTCAATGAGTTTGCCATCGTGGACCTGAGTTCCTTCTATCTCGATGTGCTCAAGGACCGCATGTACACCTTCGCGCCCACAAGCCACGAGCGCCGCTCGGCGCAAACCGTGCTCTGGCAGATCACCGAAACCCTCGTTCGTCTCGTCGCGCCCATCCTCAGCTTCACCGCCGACGAAGTTTGGGACTATCTCCCCGCCGTCGAAGGCCGCGAAGCGAGCGTCCACCTCGCCCAATTCCCTGCCCCGGCTGAGATCTTCTCCGAAGATCCAGCGCCGTTGCTCGAAGAGTGGAAAGACCTTCTCAATATTCGCGATCTGGCGCTTCGGCTCCTCGAAGACGCCCGCCAAGACAAGATGATCGGAAAGTCTCTTGAAGCGGAGATCCATTTCCTTGTGAAAGAAGAGATCTTCGGCCTCCTCAAACAGCATGAGGACGGACTCAAGGAGTTACTCAATGTTTCAAAGGTTTTGGTTCTCAACGGTGCGGTGGAATCGGGATACAGGGCTCCTGCGAAGGAAAAGCCCTTCTTCAAGACAATGACGACGTCGAACTATCTCTCGTTCGCCGTATACTCCGCAACAGGCCACAAGTGCGCTCGCTGCTGGAACTTCATGCCTGAAGTCTCGAACTACGGCATCTGGCAGAACGTCTGCACCCGCTGCCAATCCGCGCTCACCGAAATGGGCATCGACCCGCCACAGCCGCAATCTCCGGAGGCCGCCTCGTGAGCTTTCCAGCCCCTCGCCGCCCGGGGTCCCCACGCACAGGTCTTCGTCCGTGGGGTGGTCGCCGCCTGCCCTGGCTTTTGCTCATCTCCGCGCTGGTCATCCTTGCCGACCGCCTGACCAAGACCTTGGTAACGCTCCGCATCCCCATGGGTGGCGCCATCGCGGTCATACCCCGCGTTCTGCGCATCACCCATTGGACCAACGAGGGCGCGGCCTTCTCGCTCTTCGCCGACTCCGCTTCGCCCCACACGGTCCGCTGGGCCTTGATCGGCTTCTCGCTTCTGGCAGCCTTGATCGTCCTCGTTGCCATGGTCCGCCTCGGCAACCGCTTCACCCTCACCACCGTCGCCCTCGCCCTCATTTTTGCCGGAGCCCTCGGCAACGTCCACGACCGCATCCTCTACGGCTCGGTCGTCGACTTCATTGAAGTCCACATCTTCACCTACCACTGGCCCGACTTCAACCTGGCCGACTCCTCCATCGTCACCGGCGCATGCCTCCTCCTGCTCGACTCCCTGCTGCCGAAAAAGACCGCGGCGCAATGACCGCCCAACCCCACGAGGCTTCCATGATTATTCGTTGTTCCGCCCCATCGTTTCGCGTAGCTCTGGCAACATCGGCCGCACTGATTTGTCTTTTCCTGGCCCCCGTCCGCCCCGCAAACGCCCAGCGCCTCCCTTCGACCGTCCGCCCCGAGCACTATACCCTCACCCTCACGCCCGACCTCAAAGCCGCGACTTTTTCCGGCTTCGAGACCATCGACGTGACCCTCGCCGAGCCGGTGGACCATATCACCCTCAACGCCGCCGAGATCACATTCCAATCCGTCTCCGTCTCCGCCAACGGCAAGCAGCAAACCGCCGCCTTCGCCCTCGACAAAGACAAGCAACAGGCCACCTTCACCTTTCCGGAAAAGCTCCCCGCCGGCAAGGCAACCCTCTCCATCGCCTACACCGGCATCCTCAACAACGAACTTCGCGGCTTCTATCTCTCCAAAACTGCCCGCCGCAACTACGCCGTCACGCAGTTCGAGGCCACCGACGCCCGCCGCGCCTTCCCCTGCTTCGACGAACCGGCCTTCAAGGCCTCCTATGATGTCTCACTGGTCGTCGACGCTGCCGACACCGCCATCTCCAACAGCCCCATCGAAGCCGACACACCCGGTCCCATTGCGGGCAAGCACACCCTTAAATTCTTTACCACCCCCAAAATGTCCACCTACCTCGTCGCCTTCCTTGTCGGCGACTTCCAGTGCACCGCCGGCGAATCCGACGGCGTAGCCATCCGCGTCTGCTCCACTCCCGACAAGGTCGCCCTCACGCCTTACGGCGTCGATGTGGCCAAATACGTGCTCCACTACTACAACACCTACTTCGGCATTCCTTACCCGCTCAAGAAGCTCGACCTTATCGCCCTGCCCGACTTCGAGGCCGGCGCCATGGAGAACTTCGGCGCCATCACTTACCGCGAGACCGACCTGCTCATCGATCCCAAAACAGCCTCGGTTGGCTCAAAGAAGGAAGTCGCCCTGGTCATTGCCCACGAAATGGCCCACCAGTGGTTCGGCGACCTGGTGACCATGCAGTGGTGGGACAACATCTGGCTCAACGAGGGCTTCGCCACCTGGATGGAGACCAAGGCGGTGGCCCGCATGCATCCGGAGTGGAATATCGACCAGATGGTGGCCTCCGGCGTGGACGACTCACTGAATCTGGACGCGCAGCCCACCACCCGCGCCATCCGCGCCAAGGCCGACACCCCCGACGAGATCAGCCAGATGTTCGACGGCATCGCCTACGGCAAGGCTGCCGCCGTGTTGCTGACCGTTGAAAACTATCTGGGCGAGGAGACCTTCCGCCAGGGCGTGCACAACTACCTGGACGCCCACAAATACGCGAACGCCACCGCGGAAGATTTCTGGGGCGCCCAGACCGCGACAAGCCACAAGCCGGTGGACAAGATCATGGAGAGCCTGGTGGCCCAGCCGGGCGCGCCCATCCTCACCTTCGGCGAGCCGGCTAATGGCTCGCCGCGGCGAGTTTCCGTCGCGCAGAAGCGCTTCTTCCTCAGCCCCAGCATTGAGCCGGACCCCGCCCAGAAATGGACCCTCCCCGTCTGTTTCAAAAATGGAGTTGAGGGCCAGGACTGTCAGCTCCTCACCCCCGCCGATTCCACATTGAAGGCGCCCGCCGCCGGCCTCTTCTTCGCCAATGCCGGTGGCAAGGGCTATTACCGCAGCGCCTACCCGCCCAGCGTCTACGCGGCTCTCGTGGCCGGCGTGGAAACCAGCCTCACTCCCACCGAGCGCATCAGCCTGATCGGCGACGAGTGGGCTCAGGTCCGCGCCAACAAGGCCACCGTCGGCGACTATCTCGACCTCATGGGCGCCATCAAAGCAGACCCTAACGCTGATGTCGTCGAAGATGCCTACCATAGCGTCGGCGCGATCTTTGAACGCGTTGCCGCCACTTCTGAAGAGAAGGCCGCGCTCGCTGCCTGGGTTCGCTCCACCTTTGCGCCGCAGTTCGCCAAACTCGGCCCCCCCGCGGAGACCGATTCGCCCAACACCCGCGAGTTGCGCGCCCAGCTCTTCGGCATCCTCGGCTACTATGGCAAGGATCCCGCCGTCCTCGCCCAGGCCCGCCAGATCGCGCAGAATTTTCTCGCCGATCCCGCCTCCGTCGATCCCACGCTCGGCCAGACCGCCCTCGCCGTCGCCGCCCGCAACGGCGACGCCGCTCTCTTTGACCAGTTGCAGCACGTCTTTGAGACCTCGGCCAATCCCGAGTTCCAGGAGGGCGCCCTTCGCCTGCTCGCCCAGTTTGAAGATCCCGCCCTTGTTCAACGCTCCCTGGACTACGCAGCCTCCGGCAAGGTCCGCAATCAGGACGCGGCCATCCAGTTCGCCATCGCCCTCCAGATTCCCGCCACCCGCGACCAGGCCTGGAAGTACATCCAAACCAACTGGGACAAGGTCCACGCCCAGTTCACCACCGAGATAGGCGCCATCGTCGTAGGCTCAACAGGCGCGTTCTGCTCCGCCGATGCCCGCGAAGGCGTAAAGAACTTCTTCTCCACGCACAAAGTGGCCGCCTCCGATCTGGCCCTCAAGCATGCCATCGAACGCATCGACGGCTGCATTGAACTCCGCGCCCTCCAGGAACCGAATCTGAAACAGTGGCTCGCCGCCCAACCCAAACCCTAGCTTCATCGCTATTCCATAAGAGCACATGGGCGGATTCAAGGTACAAGTGCAACATTTCCGAAACAGGAGATGGTTGCATATGGCAAGAAGCTACGTTCATTTGGAGACACAGGAACGGGCCCTGATTGAGACGCAGTTGCGGTTGGGCATGAG